>Ga0209048_10000413_pt1 | contig 46338 bp, 35 predicted proteins | sample FrelakmetCRP12CR_FD_187146 | JGI IMG/M metagenome (GOLD analysis project Ga0209048, IMG submission 187146) | Freshwater lake sediment microbial communities from the University of Notre Dame, USA, for methane emissions studies - CRP12 CR (SPAdes)... | ecosystem: Environmental > Aquatic >...
GCCCCGCGCGTGCGCGGGGCGTAGACGTCTTGAACGGCCAGACGGACTACATGGAAACTTGACTCATTCGCAACGACTTTGGCCGTTCAAGACGTCTAGGGAGGCGGGACCCTGCCGAGCGGAGTAGACTGGGTTGGAGCGGAGTCGAGACAGCGATGATGAGAAAGGGCCATTTCCTGTTCCGGGGCTTCCGGACGCCGCGCGAGATGCTGCGCGCGGGGCTCGGGCCACTGGAGCGCCAGGTCATCGAGATCGTCTGGACGAACGACGAGGTCACGGTCCGCGACGTGTATGCCCGGTTCGACGGAAAGGTGGCGTACACCACCGTCATGACGACGCTCGACCGGCTGTTCAGGAAGGGGTTGCTGGCGCGCACCAAGCGGGCGCGGGCGTTCGTGTACTCCGCGTCGGCGAGCAGGGAGCAGCTGGACCACCTGGTCGCCAGCGACGTGGTGTCCGGGCTGCTGGCCGGCGAGTGGTCGGCGCCGCTCCCGTTCCTCTCGAACCTGGTGGACGCCGTCGGCGAGAGCGACCGCGCGCTGCTCGACGAACTCGAGCGGCTGGTGAGGAGCAAACGACGTGAACTGAAGGAACGGGAGGAGCGGTGAAGGAGGTGTCCTTCGCGCTGCTGGTCGCGCTGGCATGGTTCGGGGCCGTCAACCTCGCCCTGTCGGCCCTCGCCGCGGGGATCGGCTGGCTCGTCGAGCGGGGCGCGATCAGGCTCCGCCCGTCGAAGGCGCCGACGGTTCTGTTCGCGCTGAAGCTGGTGCCCGGCGTCGTCGCCCTGTTCTTCACGTGCGTCGTCTACCTGCCCGCCCAGTGGCGATTCGAGCCGGAAGGCGCGGAGGAATCGGCCGGGTACACGCTCATCGCGCTCGGCTTGCTCGGTGCCGTCACGCTCGCGCTGGCCGCGCGGCGGGCCGCGCGGGACGCGCGCGTCACACGCATCCTCGAGCGCGGTTGGCTCGAACGGGCAAGAGGGCCGCGCACGTTCGTCGGCGGGACGTTGCCCGTCTACGGCCTGCCGGATTCTTCCCCGATCATCTCGCTGGCCGGCGTCAGGCGCCCGCGCGTGTTCGTGGCGCGCCCGATCGTCGACGCGTTCACGCAGGACGAGATGGACGTGAGCCTGGCGCACGAACTGGCGCACCATGCCACCCGGGACAACCTCAAGCGGGTGCTCGTGGCCTGTTCACCGGACCTGCTGGGGATCTGGCCGGCCGGCCGGGCGCTCGAGCGGAGATGGCGGGCCGCGATCGAATTTGCGGCCGACGCGCGCGCAGTGGCCGGCAGCCAGGCACGCGCGGTGTCGCTCGCGTCGGCGCTCCTCAAGGTGGCGCGGCTCGTCCCCGCGGTGACGGCGCCCGCGGCCGCGAGCCCTTTCTATGACGGCACCATCCTCTGGGCGCGGATCGACCGTCTGCTCGCGCCCGCCGCCGCCGACGCGGCCGCGCACCCGCTGGCGCCGGTCTGGTCGGTCTCCCTGGGCGGCATGACGCTGGTTGTCGCGGCGATCGCCGCCGACGCGGCGTGGCTCGGCGTGCATCTCGCCACCGAAGGACTCATCCGCTTCCTGCCTTAGTGGGACCCCACGAATTACGACCACTGGTAGTAGTCGGCCCAGCGGCCCAGAATTGGGGCGGCCCCTTTACTCCGGAGGTTCGTAATCATGTACCGAGGATCGATAGCCAAGGCAGACATCGGGCGCTGGCTGGCATTTGCGTGCGGCTGCCTGATCATCGCGACGGTGGCAGGCGCGCAGACCGTGCCCCCGACAGACCAGGGCTCACCGACTGCCGCTCCGGCCCAGTCCGCCGCTTCGGCCGGCCAGAAGCCGGCCGCGGCCGCGCCGCCGGCCAAGCCCGACGAGCAGAAACCAGAGACGCCGCCGCGCCTCAACGTCGAAGTCACGGTCACCGCTCCGCGCATCGAGATACCAATCGCGGACAATCCCGCGGCCACGTCGGTCGTGAAAGAGGACGTCCTGAAGGCCGCGCCCAGGCAGATCGGCGCCGAGGAGGCCCTGTGGCTCACGCCAGGCGTCAAGACGGACAACCAGGCGAACGGCCAGCGTGTGCACCTCTCCATCCGCGGCCAGGGACTGCTGACCGAGCGCGGCGTGCGCGGCATCAAGGTGCTGTTCGACGGCCTGCCGTTGAACGACCCGACCGGCCTCGCACCCGACCTGTTCGATATCGACTGGTCCTCGGTCCAGCGCATCGAAGTGCTGCGCGGGCCATCGTCCGCCCTCTACGGCGGCGGCGGCTCGGGCGGCGTGATCAACGTCGCGACACGCGATGGCGGTTCTGAGCGCGCCTCGGGCAGCGCGTCGGTCGACGGGGGGTCGAACGCGTTCTACAAGGTGTTCGGCGAGGTCGGAGGCACGGTCGACAAGGTGAACTACCACGCGACGGTGTCGGCCACCCGCGGCGACGGCTACCGCGACCACACCAAGTTCGACGCCGTCAACCTCTACGGCAAGGCGCGCTACGACGCGAGCGGCAACACGAAGCTCACCTTCGTCGTGGCCGGCACCCATTCCTACAACGACAACGCCGAAGGGCTGAACCTCGCGCAAGTGCAGGAGGACCGGACCCAGGCGAACCCGGACGCGCTGAAGTACAACGAGGGGCAACAGACCGACCGATTCACCACGGGCATGTCGGGGCGTACGCAGTTTGCCGCCGGCCGAGAGCTGTCCTATGCCGTCTACTACCGCCACACGAAGTGGTGGGAGTCGGTGCCGTCCGCGGTGGACCATCGCAGCTACAACACCCCCGGAGGCAACGTCCAGTTCACGATGGATGGCAACGCCGGAACCTTGAAGAACCACCTGAGCCTCGGCGCCGACATGGACGGGCAGTGGTTCAACGAGTACAAGAAGGACAATCTCGGCAATGCCGTCGAAGGCAACACGGTGCTGGCGGACCAGTCGATCGCCCAGAGCGGCGTCGGCCTCTTCGCCATCGACCGCCTCGAGTTCACGCGGACGTGGAGCGCCATGCTCGGCCTCCGATACGACTGGATGGACAACACCCTGACGGACAACCTCAAGTCGGGAGGCGTTGATCTGTCAGGGAGCGTCACCTACTCGAAGGTCACCGGCCGCGTCGGCGCCGCCTACAACCCGAAGCCGGACATCGGCATCTACGGGTCGTGGGGGCAGGGCTTCCTGCCGCCCACGACCGAGGAACTCGCCAACAACCCCAACGCGCAGGGCGGCTTCAACCAGAACCTGGTGCCAGCCACGTCGCAGGGTGAGGAGTTCGGTGTGCGCGGCGCGTACCACGGCCTGGCGTACGACATGGCCTTCTTCCACCTGGACACGGAGAACGATTTTGGGCGCTACCGCGTGTCGACCCGGCCGCTCGAGACCTTCTACGGCAACCTCGGTGCCACCAGCCGCTACGGGCTGGAAACCGAGGCGTCCTACTCCCCCGTGCCGGAGGCGGTCATCCGCGCGGCCTACACCTACAACCACTTCCAATACACCCAGGTGAGCAGCCTGTTCGGCAGCTTCACGAATACCATGATGCCGAACGCTCCGCTCAGCCAGTTCGCCTTCGACGGCCAGTACACGTTCGCCTCCCGCTTCACGGTGGGCCTCGGCATCTTCGCGCAGAGCGGGTGGTACGTGGACCAGTCGAACGCCGCGTCGGTCTCAGGGTACACGCTCGTCAACCCGCGGCTGTCGTACCGCCTCGGCAAGTCGCCGGGCCGCGCGGAACTGGTGTTCCAGATCCGGAATCTGTTCGCGTCGGAGTACATCGCGTTCACCGAGCCGGACCCTGACGGCAATTCGTACCAGCCCGGCCCGACGCGCGAAATCTTCGGCGGGATCCGGTTCCGTTTGGGCGGATAATACGGCCCGATGAGGAGCATCCCGGGGCAGGACGGACAGACGTCGCCGCCCGAGCGTCTGTCCGTCCTGCAGCGGGTGCCATGGCGGGTGCTGCTGCCCGTCGCCGTGGGGATTGGCCTGGCGCTCGTCCCCGCACCATCCGGCCTGACGACGGAGGCATGGCGCTACTTCGCGCTGTTCGCCGCCGTCGTTGTCGGGCTGGTGATCGAGCCGGTGCCGGCGGCAGCCGTCGGCCTGATCGGCATGACGCTGGCCGCCGCATCCCGCCTGGCCGCGCCCGATCCCGAGTCGTCGCTCAGGCTTGCGCTCTCCGGGTTCGCCAACGGCACGGTCTGGCTCGTGTTCGCCGCGTTCACATTCGCCCTTGGCTACGAGCGCACCGGGCTTGGCAAGCGGATCGCGCTGGGGCTGGTTCGCCGGCTCGGGGGCCGCACGCTCGGGCTCGGGTACGCCGTCGTGCTGGCCGACCTGGTGCTCGCGCCGTTCACGCCGTCGAACACCGCCCGCAGCGCGGGGACGATCTTCCCAATCATCAGGAACATCCCGCCGCTCTACGACTCGTACCCCGGACCGACGGCCCGCCGGATCGGCGCGTACGTCATCTGGACCGAGTTCGCCGCGACGGCCATCACCAGTTCGATGTTCCTCACCAGCCTCGCCCCCAACCTGCTCGCCGTTGGCCTGGTCGAGAAGACGATCGGCCATCGATTCTCGATGGGGGAGTGGGCCCTCGGATTCCTGCCGATCGGCCTGCCGCTCATCGCCTCCCTGCCGTGGCTGGTCTACAAGATCTATCCGCCGACGGTGACCGGCGGCGCCGAGGTGCCGCGGTGGGCCGCCGACGAGCTGGCGAGCATGGGACCGGTGTCGCGCAACGAGTGGACGATGGGCGCGCTCGCGGTGGCGGCGATCGCCCTGTGGATCTTCGGCGGGAAGACGCTGGAGGCGGCGACCGTCGCCCTCATCGTGATCTCGCTGATGTTGCTGCTGCGGGTCGTGTCGTGGCAGGACGTGGTTGCCAACAAGGACGCGTGGAACGTCCTGGTCCTGCTGGCGACGCTCTTCGGCCTGGCCGAGGGCCTGAACAAGGTGGGGTTCGTCGACTGGCTGGCGAAAGGGTCGGCGTCCGCGCTGGTCGGGCTGTCTCCCACGCTGGTGATGGCGGCGCTCGTTGCGGTCTTCTTCCTCACCCACTACATGTTCGCGAGCATCACCGCGCACGTCGCGGCGATGCTGCCGGTGGTGCTGGCGGCAGGGGCGGCGGTACCGGGCGTGCCGATCAGAGCGTTTGCGCTCCTGCTCTGCTATTCGCTTGGGGTGATGGGCGTGATTACGCCCTATGCGACCGGGCCGGCGCCGGTGTTCTACGGGAGCGGCTACGTGTCGCGCAAGGAGTTCTGGACGCTGGGCCTGGTCTTCGGTCTCTTGTTCCTCGCCGCACTGATCGTGATCGGGATTCCCTACCTGCAGTACCTTCAGTCCTGATTTGGCCAGCGTCCGCCGCTGTCATTCTTTTGTCACGCTCAACTCCAGTCGTCTTGATCGATCCTGTTATTTGAAGCGCCTCGAGCAGTCGAGATGTGCAGAGAGGGAGACGTATGAGAAGGTGGTATCACGCCGGAGGGATCGTCTGTCTGGCGATGGCGTTCTCCGCCATCCCGGAGGCCAGCCGGGCCGGGCAGGCGCCCGCCTCGGGCGGCGTCCAGCAGAGCCAGGCCGCACCCGATGTGCATTCCACACCCAGCCTCGCCGGCAAATGGGAACTGAACGTCCAGGCGAGCGATCCCCCGCCATCCGAGATCGCGCCTAAGGGCTATGAGGGCGGGAGCCATCGGGGTGGCGGCGGTGGCGGCGGGCGCGGCGGATACGGGGGCTACGGCGGTTCGGGCGGCCGGACCGGCGGAGGAGTGGGCGGCCGCGGGATGGGCGGTGAAGGCGGGTCCGGCGGCGGTTCGAAGGACTCGGCCGCGGCTCGCGAGGAAATGGGCCGGCTGCTCGAGGCGGCGCGCGTGCTCCTGATCGTCCAGCACGACAACGTCCTCAGCCTGACCGACGAAGAGGGACGCGTGGTTTCGCTGAAGCCGGATGGCAAGAAGGTCAAGGAAGAGCAGGCGGGCGCGTCGATCGAGCGCACGACCAAGTGGGACGAGCGCTCCCTCGTCACCATGGTGAAGCTCGGCAACGGGGCGAAGGTCACCCAGACGTTCACGAAGGTGGACGACGGCCTGCAATTGGTGATCAACACGAAGGTCGAAGGCGGAAACCTGCGCAACCCGCTCGAGTTCAAGCGCGTGTACGACCAGGCCTTGCAGCCGCCCGGATACTGAAGAACGTCACACGATCCCTGGGTGCTTCTGCGCGCACTCGTGGCAGACATCCTCGTCATGGAGCGATTCGGGCGGCGTGTTCCTGTCGCAGTACACGCACGTGCGGTACTTCGATCGGCGCGAGTCGCGCGCGGCGCGGATGAGCGTCTGCAATGCGAGGATTGCGTGCACCTCGGGCATGCGGCGCCAGTACACGGTGCCGAATGGGACCGGGCGGATGGCGGCGTCGTTCGGTCCCTGCCATTCGACGGCGTACTCGGATACCGACGCGGCCGACCTCGTGAGCCGGACGACGACCTCGCCCGGGTCGCCGCCTACCAGCACCAGTGATCCGTCGCGTGCCGGGTCCTGATCGACCGGCTGCGGCAGCTCGTGCGCCACCGAGACCAGCAAGCTCTCCCATTCCAGACGGTCGGCCATCGAGGCTCCTCGTGTTGCCGGGCCGAAGGCCTCACTGCTTCCTGATCGTGATATTCGAAACGACCGCTTCACCCGCGGTCGGCTTGAAGACGATCTCGAGTCGGCCGTTGGTGACGGCCGCCGGAAAGCTCCGAGTCACCGCCGTTCGGTAAGCGCCAGCGGCGCCGAGCACGTCGAGGTCGGCGATCCGAGTCTGGCCGTTGGCCTCCACGCTGAACACACGGCCGCCAACCGCAGTGTCCTTGCCCGGCTCGAGGAAGCCCAGCGTCACCGTGTAGGTCCCGTCCGCCAATGGGATGTCGTAGCGGAATGAGCCGCTCCGGAGCGTCTCGTACAGCCTCGCGTCGTTGTTGTCAGCGACGCCCCTGACCGGTGTGCGGTCGGCGACCAGGCGGGTGAGCGCGATCGGCGAGAGCGCGGCGGCCGAGCCGCCCGTGAAGAAGTTGTCGGAACCGTAGAGCGCACCCGCGGACGATGTGAAACCGGTGACCAGCTGGCCTGCGGCGATGTTCACGTCACTCGCGTTGGCCAGCGTCCACTCCACACGGTCGGTGACCGTCGTGCCCCGGTGCGTCCCGGTCGCCACCACGCGGTTCTTTCCCGCGCGCAGCTGGACCTTCCTGAAGACGCACGCCCTCAGCGGGCACTGCTCCCCCGTCATCGTCGCGACCGGCGTATCGTTGACCGACAACCGGACGGAGTCGGCGTTGCTGTAGACGGTGACGTCGACGACCGCGTACGCGCGGTTGGTGTAACGCCGTCCGGCGATATACGTCACCGGGTCGCGGCTCCAGTTGGCCTTGTAGAAGAAGAACGGGTCCTTCCTGGTCCGGCGATCGAATGTCACGAGCCCCTTCGTGTTCGTCCCGCGAACGTCGCCCTCGTTGCGGATGCCGGATCCGAAGTCGAACATGTTCCAGAGGTAGGTGCCCCAGACGTACTTCCTGCTGATCAGGACGCGGTAGTTCTGCTGGTGCACGTAGCCGGCGTACTCCTCCGGCTGGTAGACCCTCGGCACTCCGAGGTTGAAGCTGCCAACCGGGCCGCCGAGCGGGTTGTCGGTGTGATCGGTCAGCGCGGCGCCGGCGCCGTATTCGCTGACGCCGACCGGCTGACGGGGATACTTCGCGTGCAGTTCGTCCAGGTTCCGGCCGAGCTCGTCGGCAGACTCGCCGTAGTACCACATGAAGTACCGGTTCAGCGCCCACGTGTCGGAAATGCCGCCGACCGGAAGGAACCCGCCGAATCCCGTCATGCCCTCGTTCAGGTCCGCCATCGTCGTCACGCGGCTGCCGTCTTCGGCCCTGGCTACCGCCTGGAGCTCACGCAGCACCGGCGTCACGTTGTCCCTGCCCGGCTTCCCGCCGCAGCCTATCGTCTGGCTCATCGTGGTTTCATTGCCGATCGACCACGCGCCGATCGACGCATGGTTGTACTGCTGGCGGATCAGTTCCTGGAGCTGCTGCTTCACATTGGCCACGAACGCGGCAGTGGCGTCGCTGGTGGAGCACCCGAGAGTGCTGCCGTTGACGAAGGGCACCTCGGCCCACACGACGAGTCCCATCCGGTCCGCCTGTTCCAGCGTGTGCTGGCTGTGAGGATAGTGGGCCAGCCGAATGGTGTTGGCGCCCAGCTCCCGGACCAGGCCCAGTGATTCATCGGTGTCGCGCTCCGAGATCGCCCACGCTTTTCCCAGGTAGTCCTGGTGCAGCGCGACGCCGTGCAGCGGCATCGACCTGCCGTTCAGGAAGAACCCGTCGTTCGGGTCGAACGACATCTGGCGGATGCCGAAATCCTGAATGACCCTGTCAACGGTCACGCCGCCATCGGCGAGTTCGACGACCAGTTCGTACAGGTAGGGATCGGAGGTCCCCTGCCACAGGTGGGCCCGCGGGGCCGAGATGTCCTGCACCACCTCCGCGCCGCCGCCCGCCGCGATCGACACGTTCTTCTGCGCGCGTCCGGCGACGTGGCCGCCTGCGTCCACCAGCGCGGCGCGCACGATGTACGTGCCGTTCCGCCTGGAGTCGTTGGTCAGCCGCGCGCGGACGTTGACGGTGGCCGTGCCATTGGCCACCGATGCGGTGCGACCGTAGACGCCGCAGCCCCCAAAATCGTCGAGCGCGAGATGCACGTCGCCAACCGTGGAGACCAGCCGAACGCCGCGGTACAGTCCGCCGGACATGTTGAAATCGCCGCCGAGCGGGGCGATGGCGGTCAGGTCGGTGTCCTTCTTCGGCTCGGTGTTGTCGGTCTTGACCAACAACACGTTCTCGCCCGCGCGCAGCACGCCGGTCACATCGAAGCGGAAGGCGGTGAACGCCCCCTTGTGCTGGCCGAGTTTCCTCCCGTTCAACCACACGTCGGCCACGATGCTGGCGCCGTCGAACTGGAGGTAGTGACGAACGCCGCGGCTCGGGCGGGTGAATGAGAGCCGGTACCAGCCGCGTCCGCGCACGTAGGGCGTCGTAGCAGTCGTGCTGGCGGCGTCGCGGGCGTTCCACGTGTGGGGAAGGCTGACCTCCTGCCAGGCGGCGCCGGTGGAGGCCAGCGCCGCGTCATCGGTCAGCGCATCGGACTGAAGGAACCGCCAGCCTCGGGACAGCGTATCGACCATTCGCACCTCGGCGGTGCCGACGCTGGCGTCGCCCTTCGACGATTGAGAACCCATCGCGCCGCCGCCTGTCGCGGCGGCCATCCAGCCGGCGCCCGCCAGGCACGGGCACAGGCACAGGATCAGGCACAGTCTCCGCTCGGCGACCGATCGATTCATGTCGCTCCTTCGTCCGGTGGTTGCTGAGGCCGGATCTTACCGGTCTTACAACCAGTGAGGCAACCGGAGCCGATCCGTCTCGACGTGAATCGGCCACCCGGAGGTGCAGCACGCCCCCGAGTGACGGCAGAGGTAGTCGGCGTGCAGGGAGAGGCAGAACACAGACATCTTGCGATCGCGCGATCTTGCGATCGTGCGATCTGGCAATCGTGCGATCTCGTCACGGAAAACACAAGGGCCACGACCCGCGAGGATCGTGGCCCCTGCCTTCTCGTCATGCGACCCGCGACTGCCGAGCTCAGTCTTACTGAAGCGCGCGCGCCGCGTTGATGCGGCCCTTGCCGCTGAAGGGGTCGGCTCCCGGTTTCAGGATGTCGTCCGCCGAATTCTGAATCAGCGCCTTGAGCTCCGCGGGCGCCATCCGGCCGTACTTGCCGAGGATGAGCGCGGCGAGACCGGAGACGTGGGGCGCGGCCATCGATGTGCCGGCGGCGAAATAGTACTGCCATGCCCCGTTGCTGGTGTGCCCGGCCGGGCTGATCACCATGTCGTACGGATACGAGGCGTCGTCCACGAAGTCTCCACCGGGCGCCGCCACGTTGATCACCGACTGCCCGAAGTTCGTGTAGGATGCCGGGCGATCGAAGTTCGCGAGCCCGTACGGTCCGGTCGCCGCGACCGCCATGCCGTTGCCGGATTGCGCCGGAATTGCCCACAGACGGCTGTTGAGGTTGACGCCGTCATTCCCGGCCGCACTGACGCACAGGGTGCCCGCGGCCGTGGCGTGGTTGATGGCGCGGTTGAGCGCCGCGATCAGAGCGCCCGCCCCACCTCCACCTTTGTTGATGCGATCGAACGTCGCTCCGAGGCTCATGTTGATCACGTCGGCCTGGACCTCCGGCCCCGAGGCGTACATGATCCCCGCGATTATCCACGAGAACGAGCCGCTGCCCGTGTCGCTCCTGAGCACCTTCACGGCGACGATTTCCGCCTTCGGAGCCACGCCCTGGATTCCCCTGTTGTTGATGGGCGCCGCGATGATGCCGGCGACGTGGGTCCCGTGATTGAACCCGTAGACGATCGGATCGATGCCGGGCTCGCCGGGGACGAATGAACGGCTCAGCGACAGGTTGACGTTCGGTCCGATGTCCGGATGCCCACTCCAGATCCCGGCGTCCAGAACGGCCACGCGGGCCCGCCTGACGCCCCAACCCTGGTAGCCGGCAGCGGCCGTTACATCCGCGTGAATCTGCGTGATGTTCCACTGGTAGCCAAAGTACGGCTCGGTGTTGACGCCGGCCGGACCGATGTCGGCGGCTTGCACCACGTGTTCGTTCGGCGAGATCCAGGGGACCTCCACGTCCTCGGCGGCGTCCTGCACGCCAGGCCCTGCCTTGATGTCAGATAGAAACGCGGGGTCCGTCGAATCGGCGAGCACGACGCCGATGTCCTCCAGCACGCCGGTCACGGTCCCCCCGGCTGCGGCGACCGAGTGGAGGATGGAGGCGCTCCCCTGGCCCTTCGCCAGGATCAAGAAGTGCTTCGTCGCGTCCTGCGGCTGAGCGTGAACCCAGAGGGACGTGACTCCGACCAGACTCGTGAACAGGACCAGGCAGAACAGTCGTCTCATGAGTACCTCCAAGGACCTGGATTGCCTGGCCAGGTGATTGCGGGCGGCGCTGGATGAGAGCGCACCGACACATCGACGCGACGTTCTTCGACAAGACAGGGCAATGGCGGGCCCTGGACGAGCAAAAGCCACACCAGGTTGGCCAACGGCGAAACGGGCGAAAAGCATAAAACAACCCGGATCGGGGTCAGTCGGGCGGGACTGAAGTCAGCGTAGCGGCAGACAATTGTTCCCCCGTCAGCCGAGGATGGCGGTGATTGTCAGCGGACCATCGAGGGCGCCAGTCCCAGTTCCGCCCGCGCCCGCTCGATGAGCATGATGGCGCCGGCGGCGGCCGACGCGGCATTCCATGCGCGCGTGGAGTCGTCTGGCGCCGCCCGGGCGACGCGGGCTGCGGCCGAGGCCGCGCCCAGCACGCACGCGTCGTACAACGCCTGGTGTATCGCCGTCAGCGTCCGGGGCGGCACGATGGCCGCCAGTGTCCGCCGGATTGCCTCGAACTCCGCAGCCGTGGCTTTCAGGCGCTCGTCGGGGAGAATGGCCCGCGCGTCGAGCGACGTCAGCACAGGCCGAAGGCGCTCGAGGCGTTCGAGCGGCGCCGAGGCGCTTCGCAAGTACTGATCGACATCCTTCGCGGGCGCTCGGACCTCCCCAGGCCGGGGCGCGCGCGCGGACTCCGCGAACAGGGCGGCACGGCTGGCCGTGTCATCCGGGAGTTTCGGCGGCGGGACTGCCGCAGGCACGGCGGGCACGCTCGCCGGCACCGTGGCGCGGGCCGCGGCCTCCGGCCGCCCGTCGGCGGAAGGCCGGTTCTCCGCCTTGACGTTCTCGGCGACGTCCTGTCCGGCGATTCGCGGCGCCGGAGCGACGGGCACAGCGGTTGGGACGCCGACGACGATGGTGAGTTGCCCACGGTCGCGCAGGCCAGCGTCGATTCGATGCGGCGACGGCCTGACGAGGTCGATGACGACCCGCGTCACCAGCGGCTGCGGTTGATTCACCGCCACTCGCACCCCGCGGACCAGGAGGTCTGCGCCCGCGCGTGTCCCGTCGGTCGCCGTCGTCACGTCTCGGAAATCGAGGTAGATGCGAGGCGGGTCGGGAAGGACGCCAACCGTCGGCTGCGGCAGCGCGCCATCGGCAACCAGAGTGACGACCGTCGCGCCGCCCTCAGCCGCGACTCGGACCGTCCGCAGCGACGTCTGGGACGCGGAAGGCCCGCCGGCAATGAGGGCGAAGATGACGACGGCGACACGCGCCGAACCGCTGTGCGTGAAAGGGGGCCGCCTACCCATGGAGAGGGCCTCCGTTGCGACGTGAATCGAGGCGGACGCCGGACGACACCATCACGCTCACCGGGATTGTAGCACCCCGGGGCGCGTCAATCGGCGGTCGGCCACCTTCTGAATCCCTTCAGACGAGTACGCGATCGTCGGCTCCCCGGCTATCATGACCCCAGGGACCCGGAGGCAGCTCGTTCCGATTATGAAGATAGCCACCTGGAACGTGAACGGCATCCGCGCCCGGCAGGCCCAGGTCGAGGACTGGGTCGCGCGCGAGCAGCCGGACGTCATCTGCATGCAGGAGATCAAGGCCGCGCCCGACCAGATCCCCCTGACCCTCTCGGAGATGGAGGGCTACTGGTGCTACTGGCATGGCGGCAAGGGCTACTCGGGCGTCGGGCTGCATATGCGCAAGGCGACGTTCCCGGACCGGCCGGCCTACTCTCACCCCGGGTTCGACTTCGAGACGCGGGTCGTCGTCGCCAGGCTTCCGGGTCTGGCGGTCGCGTCGATCTACGTGCCGAACGGAGGCAAGGACTTTCCCGCGAAGCTGCGGTTCCTGGCGGCGATGGACGAATACGCGCGGCAGGCACAGGAGCTGGACGCGCCGATCGTACTTTGCGGCGACCTGAACGTCGCGCGGACCGAGATGGACGTGCACCCGAAGGAACGCAAGCCCCGCGCGATTGGCCAGCTGCCGGAGGAGCGGGAACTCCTCGAGCGCATCATCTCCCGGGGGTTGGTCGATCTTGGCCGTGCGCTCGACCCCGACAACGAGCAGCTCTTCACCTGGTGGCCGCCGTGGCGCAACATGCGCGGGCGCAACATCGGCTGGCGCCTCGATTACATCCTCGCGAGCGCGTCGCTGGCCGCGAGGGCCACGCGCTGCCCGGTCTTCCGCGAGGTGGGCACCAGCGACCACGGGCCGGTGGTCGCCGAGTTCGAGAGCGACGTCCTGTTGACTCCCTGAGACGAGTACCCGGCAACGCGGCCGATCCCCGATCACAATTCTGGAGTCCGGCAGCGGGTTTCGTGGGCCTGCCGACCGTCGCGGACCAGGCAGCCCGCCGGTTGGCCCGAGATCCCGCCGACTGGGCAGGGCACGACACTTGCTCAACTACAGCCCCATGTGGATCCGCCCGGCCCCGATTGGCGCCCTCGTCCTGGCCGTCTTTTCGGCTGTCGCGTTGACCGCCGCCTTGCAGCCGGGCGACCCGCTGCCCACCCCGCTTCCGCTGTTTCCGCCGGGCAACTGGTGGAACACCGACATCAGCACCGCGCCCGTCGATGCCGGGTCGGCAGGCTTCATTGCATTCATCAACAACGGCGGCACGCGGCGGCTGCATCCCGATCTTGGCGGGGACGCGGGAGGCACGAGTGTCTACGGCTTTCCGTACGTCGTCGTCCCCGGCGCCCAGCCGAAGAAGCCCGTGCAGTTCCTCTACGCCGACGAGAGCGACGGCGTCGATCACGCGACTGGGCGGAGCGTTCCCTTCTATCCGATTCCCGACGAGGCCATCACGCAGGCGCGGTTGATTGAAGGCGGCGCACCAGGCAACGTGGACCAGCGCGCGCAGAACGACAGGCACCTGCTGATCGTCGATCGCGACAACCGGTGTCTGTACGAGCTGTACAACGTCTATTTCGATGGACAGACCTGGCAGGCGGGCTCGGGGGCGTTCTTCGACCTGAAGCGCAGCGACCGGCGTCCGGACGGCTGGACTTCGGCCGATGCCGCCGGGCTGGCCATCCTGCCGGGGCTCGTTCGGTACGACGAGGTGTACGGCCCGGACGAGATCAAGCACGCGTTCCGCGTGACGGTCCGTGCGACGAGCGGCTACGTGTATCCCGCCTCGCATCGAGCCGGATCGACCGCGCAGGCGCTGCCGATGGGGGCGCGCCTGCGCCTCAAACCCGGCGTGGACCTGTCGCGGTTCCCGGCCGACGCGCAGAAGATCTTCCGCGCGATGAAGCGCTACGGGCTGATCGTGGCCGACAACGGCTCGGACATGTATGTCAGCGGGACGTACGACATCGGATGGAACAACAGCGTCCTCAACCCCGCCTTTGCCGGCCTGACGGCAGGTGATTTCGAGGTGGTGCAGCTGGGCTGGCGCCCGACGGCCATCCCGCCCACCGCGCCTCTGAACCTGCACATTGTCCGCACGGGAAAGTAGCCTCGGGCCGCGAACGGCCTGATATCCTGGAGCGTGCCGCTAACGACCTTGTTCCTCGACGCGGGGGGCGTGCTGGTGACGCCGAACTGGAATCGCGTGAGCGCGGCGCTCCGCGCGCACGGTGTGAGCCTCTCCTCCGAGGCCCTCCTGGCGGCGGATCCCCTGGCGCGCCGCGACATCGACCTGGGGCTTGGACATGCGGCCAGCGACCAGCAGCGAGGCTGGGTCTACTTCAACCTCGTGCTCGAACATTGTGGCGTGGCGCCATCGACCGTGACCGACGCGGCCCTCGACGACCTGCAGAAATATCACGCGGAACACAATCTCTGGGAGACGATCCCCGAGGGTGTGCCCGCCGCGCTCGACCGGCTGCGGGCGATGGGATTCAAGCTGGTCGTGGTGTCGAACGCCAACGGCAAGCTCAAGGTGCTGTTCGAGCGCCTCGATCTGGCCAGGCGGTTCGACGTGATGCTCGATTCGGCCGTGGAGGGCGTGGAGAAGCCGGACCCCCGCCTGTTCGAGATCGCCCTCGAGCGGTCCGGCGCGCGGCGCGAGGAGACGCTGCACGTCGGCGACCTGTACCACGTCGACGTGGAGGGTGCGAGAAGCGCCGGGCTGCGCGCGGTCCTCCTCGACCCGGACGACCTGTACGTCGGGTTCGATTGTCCGCGCATCCGCTCGCTCGGCGAACTGCCGGCGCTGGTCGCACAGGAACCGTAAGGAATCTTGCTTACTTCACCCGTCCTTCCACCGTGTTCCAGTTGATGTTGTTGAAGAACGCGGTGATGTAGTCGGCGCGCTTGAGGCCGTAGTCGATCATGAACGCATGCTCGAACACGTCCATGATCAGCAGCGGCGTGCAGCCTGCCGGGTGCGAGGCGTCGTGCTCGTTGATCCAGAAGTTGACGAGCTTTCCGTTGGTCGGATCCTGGTAGAGAACCGTCCAGCCAATCCCCCGCATCGCGCCGGTCGCCTTGAAGTCTTTCTCCCAGTTCTCGTAGCTGCCGAAGTCCGCGGCGAGTCGCTTCGCCAGCGCGCCGCCCTGGTTGAGCGATCTGGCGCCGAGGTTCTCGAAGTAGAACTCGTGCAGGCGCATGCCGTCGAATTCCCAGCCCAGGCGTCTCTTCAGCTCGGCGTACTCCGGCGTGCCGGCCCTGCCGTCCTTGAGCATCGCGTCAAGGGTGTCGAGGACCTTGTTGGTGTTGGTGACGTAACCCTGGTAGAGCGTGAAGTGGTTCTTCAGCAGGGTCTCGCTGAAGCCGGGCAGCCCGATGAGCGCCGAGTAGTCCTTCGCGGTGTATGCCATTGCTGTCCTCCTGTGTCGCGCGACGAATGCTGTTCGTCGGAACGGTCGTCCGCCGGTGGAGGGAAGGCGTGCGCCTTCGTGGATCAGTGCGGAATCGACCGATTAGTAGCAGAGCTGGCACGGGGCGTCAAGGGCCCGCGATTCGCAGGCCGCAGGCCGCATGCCGGAAGCCGCCCGCCGCAGGCCGCACGTCGCAGGCCGTCAATACACGAACTCGCGGACGTCGTAGCGCGCCAGGTGCGGCGGACGGCCCTCGAACACGAGCCCGGCCCGGATCGCGTCGAGCTGTGCCAGGCGCTCGCCAAGCGGCAGGGGCTGAACGTCCCCCGAAGCCGCCAGGCGCGGATAGGCCGTGCCGGGCACCTCGACGAGGTCGCTGAAGAACAGGAAGTCGTCAGGCGCGAGGCGCATCGCGTTCACAGCGGCGATGGTGTCTTCAACGTGCCCCGCCGCGAAGCGTCGTCCGCCGAGGCCGATCATGACGATGACGCCGACGGCGACGCGGGCGGCCTTGATCGCGCGAACGGCCTCGACGGCCTGGTCGCGAGACGCGGGCTTGCGGACGAAGGCCAGCAGTGGGTCGTGCCCGGATTCGAGGCCGACGTACACCCGCCGGAGGCCCCGCTCGCGAAGGAGCGCGTAATCGGCCGCGGTCTTGCGGACACCGGTGAACCCGTCGACGAATGCGAAGACTGGTCGCCTGGGCGCGTCGAACACCGACGCGATCGCCTCGAAGAACTCGAGAAGCCGCGGCATCGGCGCCGCCAGCGCGTTGGCCGCGCCCAGAAAGACCGATCGACCGCGCAGGCGCGCCGATTCGCCGAGATAGTCGCGGACGGCCTCCGCGTGACGTGAGAACTCGTCGGCCGATTTCACCCGGAATCGGTCGTGGTACAGGTCGCAGAACGTGCAGGTGCCGAACGAGCATCCCTCGGTGGCCTGGAGGACGATCGACAGATACTGGTCGGGCGGCAGGATGCCGACAGGACTGAAGACCCGCGCAAACCGGGCTGCATCTTCCCTCGCGGCGCCCGCGTCGAAATGCGAGCTTCGCGCGAACGGCGCCAGGGCTGCCTCGTCGGGCCATCGCCCGGCCGCATCCGCCACGGCCGAGGGATCGCGCGCGAGGGCGACCATCACGCCGCGCAGCACATCCGCGGCTTCCTGGACCACCGCGTTCGCCTCGTCGCCTTCGACGTAGACGCGTTGCCGCGCGTCGTACGGGTTCTCCGGTTCGGAGTCCGGGCCGCGGACGCCCGATTCGGCCCTCCACTTGTGCAGCATCCGCCCGTTGAGCCCCCGCCGGTAGGTGTGGCCCCGCGTCCACAGGCTGTAGAGCCGGCCCCCGAGGTCCCAGGCCGCGATCCAGCCGTCGCCGACCGCCAGCGAAACGGAGGTGTCCTTGACGCTCAGCACCGTGGACCGATTGTCGAGGTAGCCGCGAAACACCATGGGAACAGCATAGACGGAACCTCTTTCCCTCTCCCCGCGTAATCGTCCTTAGGACCCGATCAGTCAATCCAGAGGAACGAGATGTCGAACCTGCTCCAGGACCTGCGGCACAGCGTGCGGCTCCTGCTCAAGACCCCTGGGTTCTCGCTGACGGCCATCCTGGTGCTGGCGCTCGGCATCGGCGCGAACGCCGCCGTCTTCACGCTCGTGAACACGCTGCTGTTCCGGCCGCTCGTCGGCAGCGAGCGGCCAGGCCAGGCGGTGGGCATCTACAGTCACGACCACACCCGGCCCAATTCCTACCGGGGATTCTCGTATCCCGCCTACGCCGACATCCGGGACCGCACCACGAGCTTCAGCCACGTGATGGCGTTCACGCTGTCGTTCGTTGGCATCGGGGAAGGCGACGCCACCCGCCGCTCGTTCGCGATGACCGTGACCCGGAACTACTTTTCGACACTGGGCGTGGACCTGATGGCCGGCCGCACGTTCACCGAGGATGAAGAGCGGCCCGACAGCAAGATCGCGGTGGCGATCGTCAGCTACCAGTACTGGAAGAGTCACGGCGGCGAGTTGTCGATGCTGGGCAAGACCGTTCGCGTCAACGCGCGGCCGTACACGATCGTAGGCATCGCTCCCCGCGGGTTCACCGGGACGTCGGCACTGGTGGCTCCGGAGGTCTGGGTCCCCATCGGCGCCAACGGGCTCGTCGAGAACGATTTCATGCGCGACGAGTCCGAAGGCAAGACGCTCGCGGACCGCCGGTCGGGGGGGCTGATGGTCGTCGGGCGACTGAAGCCGGGGCTGACGCCGGACGGCAGTGCCCCCGCGCTCAAGTCCCTGTCGGCCCAGCTCGAACAGGCGTATCCCGCGGAGAACAAGAACCAGCTCCTGACGGCACACGCGCTGTCCCGCGTTTCGATCTCGACCAGCCCGCAGAACGGGGACGATCTGGGCGGGCTGTTCGCCATGTTGACGGGAATGGCCGCCATCGTCCTGGTGGTCGCCTGCCTGAACCTCGCCAACATGATGCTGGCGCGAGGCACGGCCCGCCGCAAGGAAATCGCAATGCGGCTGGCGCTCGGCGGCGGCCGGGGCCGAATCGTCCGGCAGTTGCTGACCGAGGCGCTGATGCTGTCGCTCGTCGGCGGGGCGTTCGGCCTTCTGCTCGGGTACTGGGGCGTGAACCTGCTGGTGGCCACGCTCCTGCCGCTGTCGCCGGTGCCGATTGCCTTCGACGGAAGCCCGGACGTGCGCGTGATGGCGGCGACGCTGGCGTTCTGCGTCTTCAGCACGGTCGTGTTCGGCCTCGGGCCCGCATGGAAGCTGTCGCGCACGAACGTGGTGCCCGACCTGAAGGAACAGATTGGTGAGGATTCGCGCAAGCGCCTGCGCTGGTTCTCCTCGCGCAATCTCCTGGTGGCCACCCAGATCGCGCTGTCGCTGGGCCTGCTCTCCACCGCCGGCCTGTTCACCCGCGGCGCGATGAAAGCCGGGCAGGCGGACCCCGGTTACCGTTATGAGGGCCAGGTGCTCGCGTCGGTCGATACCAGCCTGTCCGGGTACGACGAAACGCAGGCCCGCCAGGTCTACCGCCGGCTGATGGACCGGATGCGCGCCATCCCCGGCGTGAAATCGGCCAGCTTCGCCTCGGTTGTGGCATTCGGCGGGATGACGGAAGGCAAGACGGTGCAAAAGGCAGGCACGCCCGCGGGCCGCGGCAAGGACGGGCGGTTGGCCGGAGTTTCGACGGTCTACTACATCGTGGGGTCCGACTACTTCGCGACGCTCGGCCTGAAGATCCTCCGCGGGCGCGACTTCACGTCAGCCGAAGAGCAGGACGCCGCCGCCCCCGCGGTCGCCATCATCGACGAGCCGCTGGCGCGCGAGCTGTTCGGCCACGAGAACCCGGTCGGTCAGCAGGTGCAGATCCCCGGGCGCGACGAGGCTCTTCCCACAAACGGAAACGGCATCGTCCTGAACGACTCGAAGGCGGAGCGCCAGTTGATGGAAGTCGTCGGGGTGGTGCCCGGCCTCCGTCACGAGCTGTTCGACAAGGCTCCCGTGGCGCACATCTACGTGCCGTTCGGCCGGTACTTCCGGAGCGGCATGAACGTGCACCTGCGTGCCGCATCGACGTCGCCCGCGGCCGAAGCCGCGGTGCTCCAGGCGGTGCGCCGGGAGATCCGGGCGGTGGACGAGCGGCTCCCGGTGCTTGGCCTGAAGACGATGACGGAGTTCCGCGATACGAGCGTGTTCTACTGGATCGTGAAGGCCGGCGCGTGGCTGTTCGCGGTGTTCGGCATCGTCGCGGTCTTCCTCGCCGTCGTCGGCCTCTACGCGGTGAAGGCCTACGTAGTCGCGCGCCGCACCCGGGAGATCGGCATCCGGATGGCGCTCGGCTCGACGCCGGGAAACGTGCTGTGGCTCGTACTGAAGGAGGGGCTGACGCTGACGGCGGCCGGGCTGCTGGCCGGGTTCTGGATCGCGGCCGGGATCGGCATGCTGGTGGCCAGCATGCTCTACGAGGTCAGCGCGTTCGATCCGGTCGTGTTCCTGACGTCGCCGCTGCTGCTCGCATCGGCGTCATTGGCGGCCTGCTACCTGCCTGCCCTGCGGGCCACGCGCATCCAGCCGACGGTGGCGCTCAGGACGGAGTGACGCTGTGACAGCATCCGGCGTACGGCTCGCGACCTCCGACCTGCGACTTGCGGCTTTGTCACGCGTGACACTGCCGCCAGCCGCCGGTCGGAAGCCGGGCTCAGTGCATTCCCGCCATTCCGCACGCCCCGGGGCCACCCGGGACTCCGCAGGAGGCGCATGGACTGTCGGCCGGGACGCTCGGGCCCGCCGATGACCCCGAAACACTGACGGCAAACACCGACAGCTGCTTTTCGAGCTGCTCGCTCCCGCACGTAGGGCAGGCCGGCGCGACGCCCGCCCGCGTCAGTTGTTCGAACCGGTGACCGCACGGCTCGCATCGATACTCAAACAGCGGCATTCGCTTTCCCTCTATGATACCCCTCATATGATCGCACGATTCCATCGCTCACGGCTCATTTCGTTCTCATTCTGCGTCCTGCTGCTGTCGTGGCTGGCCGTCGCCCAGGAGGCGCGGCAGGCATCCCCGGCCGATCCCCTGAGCGAAGACCGCCTGATGGCGGATATGCACGGCATCTCGAGCCACACGCTGCTCGACTACGTGAAGGAAATGGCGTCGCCGAAGTTCGAAGGTCGGCTCACCGGCACGAAGGCCTACGACGCGGTGGCGAAGTGGACGGCCGACCTCCTCGCTTCCTGGAAGATCACGCCGGCGGGGGACAAGGGCACGTTCTACCAGCGGTTCCCCGATCCCTACACGCTCGTGCTGCCGGGCGGCTCGCTCAGCCTCGACGTCAAGCTGCCGAACGGCGACGTCATCAAGCGTCCCTACGTATTCGAAGAGGAGTTCTATCCCGGGTCCACGTCCGACTCCGGGACGGTCACCGCGGAAGTGGTCTACGTCGGCTTCGGCACGACCGCGCCCGAGCTCGGCTACGACGACTATGCCGGCGTGGACGTCAAGGGCAAGCTGGTGATGATGGAGCCCGAGTCGCCCGTCGGACCCGATCGCGACCCGGAGCTGTTCAAGAAGTGGCGGCCGTACTCGTTCCACGACTACAAGGTCCAGAACGCCGTCAAGCACGGCGCCGCGGGGCTGGTCTACGACTACTTCATCGTCAACCCGAACTGCGCGTTCGCGAAGGGCTTCGGGTGGGCGGCGGTCGGCAGGACGGTGGTGGAAGACGTCTTCGCCGGCACCGGCACGAAGCACGACGAGCTGGTGCGCTCGATCCGGACGACGCTCAAGCCGGCGTCGTTTGCGACGGGCAAGGTGATGACGATGAAGAACGTCACCGAGCATCATCCCGAGGGGATCGGCTCGAACGTCATCGGCGTGATCGAGGGGACCGACCCCGTACTGAAGCAGGAGGCGATTGTCATCGGCGCGCACCTCGACCATCTCGGCTTCAACCCCGTGCTGATGCCGGGTGCGCACGACAACGCGTCCGGCGTCGCGGTCATGCTCGGCGTCGCCGAGGCGCTGGCGTCCTCGGGCATCCCGTTCAAGCGCTCGATCGTGTTCGTCGCGTTCGGGGCGGAGGAACAGGGCGTGAAGGGATCGGAGTTCTACGTCGCCCACCCCTTCATGCCGAACGAGAAGACGAAAGCGATGCTGAACATGGAGAGCGTCGGCCGGGGCGAGTCGATCGGCGCGGGTTCGGGCCGGAACTTCCCGCAGCTATGGGACGTGATCGATCGACTGAACAAGAAGTACATCCACCGGCCGGTGACGGCGAGCGCGAATGCGAACCTCGCACGGCCGCGCCAGGACGCGGCGCACTTCCTGTGGGCCGGCGTCCCGACGATCTCCTTCGGCACCGGCGGCGCCAGGCCGCTGCCCTACGCGTCGTATCACACGTCGAAGGACTCCGTGGAGATCATCACGCCCGAGATCATGGAGGACCTGGCGCGCCTGGTCTTCCTGACCACCGTGGAACTGGCCGCGAAGTAGCGCCGCGCGTCACGGAGAGCGCGATCGGGCCCCGCCCGTCGTGCAGTACCCACAGCGCCGGGGAAATCAGTGGGAAACCCGGCACGGCGCGCTCTCGTGGTAGCCTGTACTGCGACTCTCGACACAACTGGAGGGCCATCATGGCGGACGCGTTGCGGAAGCTCCTCCTGGCCGGCCTCGGCGCGCTGGACCTGACCGAGGAGAAGGCGAAGACCGTCTTCAACGATCTCGTCGCGCGCGGCGAGATCAGCGAGAAGGACGCGCGGGAAGTGGTCTCTTCGTGGTCCAAGCGCACCGCCGAGCAGCGAGCGCGCCTGCAGGAGGACATCGAGAAGACGGTCCACCGGGCCATGAACGCGGTCGGGATCGCCCGCCACGCCGAACTCGAGGCCCTGAAGGCGAGGATTGCCGAGCTCGAGGCGAAGCTGGCCGCCACGGGCGGTGCCGCGCCCCCTGAGGCTTAGATCCTGAGCCCTGCCCGCCGACCTGGTCGCTGAACTCTCCCTCCTGCAGGACACCGGGCCGCCGCTACCGGCCGGCGTGTCGGTCTGCCTGCCGTCGGCCTCACCGGGTTCATCGCCGCCGCCGTCCTCGGCCTCTGGCTCGCCATCGGCATCCTCCGCTCCGGAAGGCTGTAGATCTGATATCCTTCGCCCGCGCCCTCTTGGGCGCTTCATTCCGTGGAGGTTCTCCCATGATCCGTTCGGCTCGCGTTGCGATCGGCCTCGTCCTGGCCCTCACGCTGGTTGCGGGCGTGACCCCGCTGTTCGCGCAGGCCGCCAAGCCCGCGGCTGCCGCCCCGGCGGCGGCGAAGGTCCAGGCCCCGGTGTTCCTGACGTCGTGCGGGCAGAGCCCGGGAGCCGTGACCGTCGGCGTGTTCCTGCGCCGCCTGCAGGTGGACTACGACCTGAAGGACACGGGGACGGTGAAGGACCTGGCGGCCAAGCCGTACAAGACCGTCATCATCGTCACCGGCAGCAGCCTGAAGGGCATGGGCGGCGCGGGCGTGTCGATCGAGGACGAGTTGAGCCGCGCGGGCGCGCTGATCGCGGAGGCGAAGAAGCGGGGCATCACGGTGATTGGCGCCCACGTCGAGGGCATGGAGCGCCGGGCGAAGAACGCCGCGCCGGGCGACAACTCCGACGAGATGTCGATCGACGCGGTGTGCCCCAAGGCCCAGATGCTGGTCGTCCGCCGGGATGGCGACGAAGACGGCCGGTTCACGACGCTCGGGAAGAAGTTCAACGTCCCGGTCGTGTTCTACGACAAGAGCCTCGAGCTGAACACCGTCCTCAAGAACCTGTTCGGCAAGTAGGAGCCGACCCGTGAGCATGTTCACGCAGGCCGGCATCGTGCTGGCCACGATGGTGGCCGTCTACGTCGCCGTGCGGGCCTTCCGGGTTTCCACCGAGCTGGCGATGTTCGGCGCCGCGGTGGGCGGCGCGCTGGTGGCCGGCTTCGGCTTCCCGGCCCGCCACATCGCCGAGGGCGCCGCCACCTACCTCGACATCAACCTCATCTTCGTCGCGGCCACGCTGTTCATGAACCTCCTGAAGGAGTCGGGAGGGATCACCTTCGTGGTCCGCTCGATCCTGAAGCGGTTCCACCGGAGCCGCGCGCTCCTGCTCGTGCTGCTGACGGTGCTGCTGCTCGTCCCCGGCGCGCTGACGGGCGCCGGCAGCGTGACGGTGCTGGTCGCGGGCTCGCTCGTCGCGGTGGTGCTGCACTACATGGGGATCCCGAAACACCGCGCCGCGGCGCTGATCTTCCTCAACGCGGGCCTGAGCGCGGCGGCGCCGCCGGTGAGCCTCTGGGCGATGATGACGGCCGCCGGCGTCAACATGCCGTATGTCGGCTTCTTCTGGCCGCTCATGCTGCCGTGCCTCGCGTGCGGCCTGCTCACCAGCTTCATCCTCGGATGGAAGGGCGAGGGCGCGGACGTCACGAAGGCGCTGGAGGAGCTGCCGCCGGCGCCTCCGGGCATGGCGTGGTGGCGCGTGCTCCTGCCGTTCGCCGTCTTCGGCGGGCTGGTGTTCGTCGGGCGGCAATGGCCGTTTTCGACGCCCATCGTCGGCCTCCCCCTGATGTTCGCGGCCGCCGCCCTGGCGTCGTACCTCGTGTCGCCCGTGCGCCTGGATTTCTTCCGGATCTCGCGCGAGACGGTGGACCAGCTGCTCCCGCTGCTCGGCACGCTCACCTGCGCCGGGATCCTCGTGGAGATCATGACGCTCACCGGCGCCCGCGGGCTCCTGGCGGTGACGGCGGTCACGCTGCCGATGTGGCTCGTCTACGCCTCGCTGTTCCTGGTGCTGCCCATCTCGGAGGCGGTCCTGATGTGGGGCGCCGCGCCGGTGATCGGCGTGCCGCTGATCCTGCTGTTCAACAACCGCGGCCTCGATCCGATCGTGGCCCTGGCGGGGATGAGCATCATCTGGCCGCTCGGCGACGCGCTGCCTCCGACGGCCATCATCGGCCGCCTCACGGTGGACGTCGTCGGCCACGAGGGCTCGTACGGCAAGTTCCTCCGCGCCTGCCTCGTGCCGGCGCTGATCATCGTCGTCATGGGGACGTTGATGGTGGTGTATTCGAAGAAGCTCGCGTTTCTCACGGGCTTGTGATCGCGCCCGTGACCCTGAGCGATCGCCTGGTCCAGGCGCGAGTCGAAGGGTGACAGGACTGTAGGCCGCCAGCCGCCAGCCGCGAGCCAGAAGTTGGTCGAGGTTTTCTATGACCGTAGTCACCGTCCTCTACTACGTCCTCGTGGCGTTCATCTCGGTGATCCTGGCCGTTAACCTCCTAAGGTCCAGGAAGTGGGAGCGCGACGTGCTCTACGTGCTCGTGCTGATTCCGTTCCTCCTCCGCCTGCTGCGGCTCAAGTGAGGTGACAGCATGACGGGCCGCCTCCTCGCGCAGAAGATCGTGATCGTCGGCCTTGGCGTGGCGCTGCTGGCGACATCGGGCGCCAGCTTCTACAGCAGCCGCCGGCTGAAGGAACCGGTCGTGCTCGGCCCGGGGGTCACCAGCGTGAAGACGCTGGCGACCTACTTCGATCCGTTGCGCGGCACCGCCAACGACTGCAACATCTACTTCCTCGAGGGCAAGGAGCCGGGCGCGACGATGCTGGTGCTCGGCGGCTCGCATCCCGAGGAGCCGGCCGGCCGGCTGGTGGCCTGGATCCTCGCGGAGAACGCCGTCGTTCAGAAGGGGCGCCTGATCGTCGTCGCCTCGACCAACCGCAGCGCCACGACCGTGACGCGGCTGGGCGGCGCGTATCCGCCGGACTTTTCGATCGATACGGCGTGGGGATCGCGCACGTTCCGGATGGGCGACCGCTGGACGAACCCGCTCGACCAGTGGCCGGACCCGGAGGTGTACTTCCACTACCCGAGCGGCCAGCAACTGGCGTACGTGGACATCCGCAACGTCAACCGGGCGTGGCCCGGCCGCCCGAACGGCACGCTGACGGAACAGACCGCCTACGCCTTCATGGAACTCATCAAGCGCGAGAAGGTGGACATCGCGATCGACCTTCACGAGGCGGAGCTGCAGTACCCGGTGATCAGCACCATCGTCACCCACCAGCGCGGCCAGGACATGGCGACGATGGTGTCGATGACGCTGACCGACATGGAAGGCTTCAAGATCGGCACCGAGTTCTCCCCGCGGACGCTGCACGGCCTCTCGCACCGCGAGATCGGCGACCACTCACAGGCGGTGTCGCTGCTGTTCGAGGCGCCCGAGCCGTTCCTCGACGCCACGCGCGGCATCACGAGCCGCGAGCAACTGCTCACCGGCAAGGACGAGTTCGTCGTGAAGGCCGGCCAGCACGGGCTCCTGTTCGAGAAGATCGACGAGAAGGGGTGGCCGATCAACGTGCGCGTGGGGCGCCACACGTCCACGCTCCTGCAGGTGGCGGAGACCTGGGGAGAGGATCACCCGGACAAGCGCCTGGTGATGACCGGGGTCCCGCGGTACAAAGAGGTGATCGAGAAAGGCGTCGGGCACTACCTGCACGACCCGGCAAAAGCAGCCGGCCGGGTGGTCTTCGAATAGGGCGGCGGCGGGCTCCTTCCCCTTCTCCCATCATGCGCGCGGCCGATCGGCCGATAACCCTGTAGATGAAGCCTCGGGAAGAGGTGTCTCTCGCCCGCTCGCTGCGTGTTCGGCACCGATTCGGCGTCCTGGCCGGAGCCTGCCTCCTGCTCCTGCTGGCCACGCACCCGGCCACCGCGCTCGACCCGAAGCTCGGCATCAGCCAGTTCCACGCCGTTTCGTACCAGATCGAGAACGGCCTGCCGCAGAACAGCATCCAGGCCATTCTCCAGACCCGGGACGGCTACGTGTGGCTGGGCACACAGGCAGGCCTCGCCCGGTTCGACGGAGTCCGGTTCACCGTGTTCGATCGGGCGTCCGTGCCCGAGTTCCACCGCGAGAACGTCCACGCGCTCGCGGAAGACGCCGCCGGCACGCTGTGGATCGCGACCGACGCCGGATTGCTTTCCTACCGGAAGGGCCGATTCGCGCGCATGGGCTCAGCCGATGGCCTCCCTTCCGAGATGGTGCGGTCCCTCATGGTCGCTGGTGACGGCACCCTCTGGGTCGGCACCGGTGTGGGGATCTGCCGAGTCAGGGACGGGCGCGTCGAGCAGCCCATCGTCCTGCCCGGCACGGCGGGCCTCACCGCGGTCAGGATCGACCAGACGCGCGACGGCTCAGTGTGGTTGTCCACCAACGTGGGGCTCTACCGCTACGCCGGCGGGCCGCTGGAGAGGTTCGGCGTCGAACAGGGCCTGCCGGCAGTCGTCGTCTACGACTTCCTCGAAGATCGCCGCGGTGTGAAATGGGTGGGGACGACAGGCGGCCTGGCCAGGCTGGACGGGAACCGGGCGGTTCGGGTGCCCATTCCCGTGGATGGAGACGCGGTCCACGCCATCTACGAAGACCGCGAGGGCGCGATGTGGCTGGGGCTCGAAAGCCGAGGTATCGTCCGGATGCACGGCGGCCGCGCCGAGCTCTTCGGGAAGGCCGAGGGCCTGGCCGGCAACTACGGCATGGACTTCCTGGAGGACCAGCAGGGCAACATCTGGGTGGGGCTGTTCGACTCGGGGCTGGTCTGCCTGCGGCAGACGGCCTTCTCCGGCTTCGGCGTTCGCGAGGGCTTGCCCACCGACGATGTGCAGGCGATCCTGCAGACGAAGTCGGGCGACGTCTGGGTGGCGACCAACGGCGCAGGCCTCGCGCGGGTTTCCAACGGTCGTGTCACGACATTCACCACCAGGAACGGCCTGCCGGACGACTTCATCCTGTCGCTGGCGGAAGATCCGGCGGGCGTTCTGTGGGTCGGAACCCGTCACTGGCTCTCCAGTATTGTCGATGGGCGGGTCAGGAACGTCCCCGACCCCGACAAGCTCCTGGAATCGGGTGTTCGCTCTCTCGTGTCCGGCGCCGACGGCGGGCTGTGGATCGGCACGAGCAGCGCGGGCGTGTTCGTCCTCCGGAACGGCCGTCCGCGAGTTGCCCACCTCGATGGCGACAGCATCTCGCCGACCATCCACTCCATGCTCGTGGACTCGGCCGGGGCGCTCTGGCTCGCGGGCACACACGGTCTCACCCGGATCAAGGACGGCCGCGCGCGGACCTTCACCACGGCCGACGGCCTGGCGGACAACTACATCCTGTCGCTGTACGCGGACCGGGACGGCGTCCTGTGGGTGGGGACGTTCGGCGGTGGAATCAGCCGGGTGAAGGACGGTGTCGTCGCGTCGATCACCGCTCGCGAGGGCCTGTTCGACAACTCGGCGTTCGCGATCCTCGAGGACGACTTCGGCTACCTGTGGATGTCGTCCAACCGCGGCATCTTCAAAGTTCTGAAGACCGACGTCAACGACTGGGCGGCGGGCCGCAAGGCGAGGGTCCAATCGACGGGCTATGCCGTCGCGGACGGGCTCAGGGGCACCGAGGGCAACGGCGGCTCACAGCCTGCCGCCTGGAGGATGAAGGACGGGCGGTTGTGGTTTGCCGGGATCCGGGGCGTCGCCATCGTCGACGCCAGACCGGTGAAGGTCTCCGCGCCGGCCGCGCTGCTCGAGCGGATGCTCTATGGCCGCCAGGCAATCGACATCGTCAACAACACGGAATTGCCGCCGGGCAGCGGCGAACTGACGTTCGACTACACGGCGGTGGACTACCGCTCGCCGCAGGGCGTCCAGTTCCGCTACCGCCTCGACCCGTTCAACCCCGACTGGGTGGAAGCGGGCGAACGGCGCACCGCGTTCTACACCAACGTCCCGCCCGGGTCTTACGTCTTCCGCGTGGCTGCCCGCAACAAGGACGGCTCGTGGAGCGAGTCTCCCGCCACCCTGGCGGTCAGCATCCCGCCGCACTACTACCAGACGACGTGGTTCTACGCGCTGTGCTGCCTGACGCTGGTGGTGGCGGGCGCGGGCCTGTACGGCCTGCGGGTGCGCGGGATGACGGCCAGGCAGCGGACGCTCGCGAGGCTCGTGGACGAGCGGACTGCCGAATTGCGGTCCGAGGTCGAGGCGCGTCGACAGGCGCAGGCGCACCTCGAACAGGAGATCGCCGAGCGGCAGCAGGTGCAGGAGGAACTGGCGCGGGCCATGGCGCGGGCCGAGGCGGCCAACCAGGCGAAGGGCATGTTCCTCGCCAACATGAGCCACGAGATTCGGACGCCGATGAACGGCATCCTCGGCATGACCGAGCTGCTGCTGGACACGCCGGTCAGCGACGACCAGCGCGAGCAGCTCGGCATGGTGAAGAGTTCGGCGCAGTCGCTTCTCAAGGTCATCAACGACGTCCTCGACTTCTCGAAGATCGATGCCGGGCGGATGGAGCTCGAGGCCATCCCGTTCAACGTCCGCGACTTCGTCAAGGAGACCGTCACGCCGTTCTCGGCGCTGGCGGCGGACCGCGGGTTGAAGCTGCGATGGTCGGTAGACAGCGCCGTGCCGCCGGTGGGAGTGGGCGACCCGGGCCGGATCCGCCAGGTCGTGGTCAATCTCCTCGGGAACGCCATCAAGTTCACCGAGTCGGGCCTCGTGTCGGTTGACTTCCGAGAATCGCGCCGCGACGCGCAGTCGACCATGCTGTCGGTGAGGGTCTCCGATACCGGGATCGGGATTCCCTCCGAGAAGATCAAGACCGTGTTCGAGCCGTTCACGCAGGCCGACGGGTCCACCACCCGGCGTTACGGCGGCACCGGTCTTGGCCTCACGATCACCGGTCAACTGGTGAAGCTGATGGGCGGCGAGCTCAACGTCGAGAGCGAAATGGGCAAGGGCACGACGTTCGCGTTCACCGTCAGGCTTGGCCTGCCTCCCGCGGGCCAACGGGCCGATGTCCGCGCGCCCTCCTGGCCCCAGCCGGGCACGGGCGCCGCCACGACCCCGCCGTTGCGCGTCCTGGTGGCCGAGGACAATGTGGTCAACCAGCGCCTGATCGGCCGCCTGTTGGAGAAGTGGGGGCACGACGTGACGATCGTGCCGTCCGGCGAGCAGGCGGTTGAAGCGACCCTCCGCGAGGCGTTCGACCTCGTGTTGATGGACGTGCAGATGCCCGGAATGGACGGGTTCGAGGCCACGCGGGCGATCCGGGCCCGCGAGAACGGCAACGGGGCCGGGCTCACGATCGTCGCGATTACGGCGCACGCCATGAAGGGCGACCGCGAACGCTGCCTCGAGGCGGGAATGAACGGCTACGTGTCGAAACCGGTCGAGGCGGCCGAACTGCAGCGGACCATCGCCACGATGGTCTCAGAGAGATAGCCGGCCCCCGCCCGCTACTCCTGCCGCAGCAGGAGGCATCCAGCCGCGGCAGCATCGCGATCGGGGAAGTTCGGAAACGGACACCGCCGCCAGGGCGACGGGCCGTCAGCCCTGGAACCTCGCGACCCGGCCGGTGACGTCCGCGCCGAACCGGTCGATGAAGCCCCTGACGTAGGCCGCGGGGTCGAGCGAGGGATCGATGACGAGGGGCGTCAGGTCCATGGCGTAGCTGAGCGAGGTGGCCGCGTCGGTCCCATGCGATTCCGCGTAGGTGGCGTGGGCGCGCCGCCGGCCCGTGGTGGCCAGGTCGTACCGCTTGCCGCCGCAGACCTGCGAATCGAAGACGGCGACGAGCGCTTCCTGCAGGTTCTCGTGCGCGGAGAGGTCGAACACGACCTTTTCCTCGTCCAGGAGCCAGTCCAGGTCCCGCCACACCTCGCAGCCATAGAGCCTTGACGGACGGTCACCGGACGGCAGGCGGCGGATGGCCGCGATTGTGCGCAGCGCGACGGCCACGTGTGTATCGTGCTTGTCGGCCAGGTTGTGGGTATAGACGGTGTGGGGCCTCGTGGCGAGCAGGACCTCCAGGATGTCGTCAGCCGATCTCGTGTCGCCGGGTTCCCTGACCGACGCGCTCGGATGGTCGAGAAGGACCGCGGCCGAGAACTCCCCGAGATGCGCCGCCTTCTTCTGTTCCTTGCGCCGGACCTCGCGCATGCGCTCGTCGGTGTAATCCCTATAGAGGCCGTCGCGCGGCGACCCGGCGCCGTCGGTGACCACGACTCCCACGAACCACCGGTCCTGACGCTGGAAGCTGCTCAGAATGCCGTCTGCCGCCATGATCTCCAGGTCGTCCTGGTGTGCGCCGACCGCAAGGTGGGTCGTGCGCGCCAGCGCCGCAGCCACCTCGAGGCCGTCCGGCACGTAGATTTCGGCGGTCGGCAGGCTGAGTTTCATCGCGAACCTCCGGGGCGTATGATACGTCTCCACTAGGGCCGGTGTCCGCCCCATGATCCCACACGAACTCGCCTTCGCCGCCCGTTCGCTCCGGAAGGACAAGTCCTACAGCGTGGCGGCGTTCCTGACCATCGCGCTCTGCATCGCCGCCAACACCGCGCTGTTCAGCATCGTGTACTCGGTGCTGCTGAAACCGCTGCCGGTGCCGGAATCCGACAGGCTCGTCCTCGTCTACAACAGCTACCCCGGTGCCGGAGCGGAGCGCGGCGGCAGCGGCGTGCCCGACTACTTCGATCGCGTGAAAGGCATGACGTCTTTGGAGAGCATCGCGCTCTTCGAGCTGCGAAACCGCAGCACGGGCGAGAGCGGCCGGCCCGAGCGCGTGCTCGCGATGGGGGTCACGCCGTCGTTCTTCCGTGTCGCTCGAGTGAAGCCGGAACTGGGCCGGACATTCGCGGAGCAGGAGGGCGAGCCGGGCCACGAGGACCGGGTGCTGCTCAGCCACGCGTACTGGAAGGAGCGGTGCGCCGGTGACCCCGGCGTCGTGGGCCGTCAACTGCGCCTCGACGGCCGCCCCTTCACCATCGTCGGCGTCATGCCGGAGGGATTCGAGTTCCTCGCGACCGAGGCGCGCATCTGGATACCGCTGGCGTTCACCGCGGAGCAGAAGTCCGACGCCAGCCGGCACAACAACAGCTGGACCAGCATCGGTCGGCTGCGCGACGGCGCCACGCTGGAACAGGCCGTGGCACAGGTCAACGCGTTGAACGCCGCCTCGCTCGATCTGATTCCCGCGCTGAAGCCCATCCTCCTGAACGCCGGCTTCCACACGAAGATCGTGCCGCTCCGGGACGACCTGGTGCGAAACGTCAAAGGCCGCCTCTATCTCCTGTGGGCCGGGACGCTCCTCGTGCTGTTGATCGGGTGCGTCAACGTGATCAACCTCGCGCTGGTGAGGTCGCGCGCGCGGCTGCGCGACCTCGCGACCCGGCTGGCGCTCGGGGCGGGCCGCCGGGCGATCGTCGGGCAGACCCTCACCGAGAGCCTGCTGCTCACGTTGACCAGCGGCCTCTTCGGCCTGCTGCTCGGCTGGGGCGGTCTTCGACTGCTGGCCGGCCTCGACCTCGCGCAGATTCCGCGGGGCGCCGAAATCGGTCTCGACATCGTGTCGGTCGCGTTCACGATGGGCCTGGCCGCGCTCCTCGGCGTCGTGATCGGCGCCTTCCCGCTGGCCGGCGCGTTCGCCGTCAACATCGCCTCGGTGTTCCACGAAGGCGGCCGAACGGGGACGGGCGGGCGAGGCCCGCGCCTCCTCCGGCGGACGCTCGTCGTGACGCAGGTGGCCGTCGCCTTCCTGCTGCTCATCGGCACCGGACTGCTGCTCGCGAGCTTCCGTCAGATTCTCGCCATCGACCCGGGCTTCGATCCTCGGCACGTCCTGACGGCGAGCGTTCGGCTGCCGGCCGCGCGCTACGCCGACGACAAGCAACTGCGGGCGTTCGTGGAAGAGGCGATGCGTCGCCTCCGCGGGATCGCCGGTGTGACGACGGCTGGAGCGACGAGTTCGATCCCGCTTGGCGCCGATCACAGCGACAGCGTGATCTTCGCCGAAGGCTACCAGATGCAGCCGGGCGAGTCCGTCATCTCACCGACCCGGATCGAGGCCGCTCCGGGCTACTTCCAGTCGATGCGCATCCCGCTGGTGCGCGGCCGCTATTTCGACGACCGGGACACCGCCGACTCGCCGCAGGTCGTCATCGTGGACACGCGGCTGGCCAGACGGTTCTGGCCGGGGAAGGACCCGGTCGGCCGCCGCATGTATCGGCCCGAGAGCGCCCAGGACGTGCTCGCGATCACCGAGAAGACCCGCTTCTTCACGGTGGTCGGCGTCGTCGGCGAGGTCAAGCAGGACGGCCTCGTGGCTGCGAAGACGGCGGTCGGCGCCTACTATTTCCCCGCCCTCCAGCAGCCGACTCGCCTGATGACCTTCACGGTTCGTACGCCCGGGGACCCGCTGGTTCTCGCGACGCCGGTGCGAACGGCGCTCGCCGGCCTCGACCCCGAGCTCCCCGTGTTCTCCGTGAAGACGATGGAGCAGGTGACCGACGAATCGCTGGTCACCCGGCGGTGGCCGATGCTGCTCTCGATGGGATTCGGCGTCGTCGCGCTGCTGCTGTCGGCGCTCGGCATCTACGGTGTGCTCGCGTACCTCGTTACCGAGCGCACGAAGGAGATCGGGATCCGCATGGCCCTCGGCGGCGCGCCCCGTGCGATCTTCGAACTCGTGCTGAGGGAAGGGCTGGCGCTGCTTGCGATCGGCCTGGTCGGCGGCGTCGTCGGCCTGCTGATCCTGCGCCGCGTGCTCGAAGCGCAACTCTACGGCGTCACTCCTGGCGACCCGACGGTCCTTGGCCTCGCCGCGCTGGTGCTCGCGGTCGTCGCCCTGTTCGCCTGCGCGCTTCCCGCCCGCCGCGCCACGCGCATCGACCCGGTGCTGGCGCTGAACAGAGAATAGCGGTTGCTTGCGGCTCGCGACCTGCGACTTGCGGCGGGCCGCCAGCCGCCAGCCGCGAGTCGCCAGCCGCGAGCCGGGTTAACCACCGCCCCGCGTCCTGCGTATCACCGGCAGAAGGAGTTCCTGCCCATGACTGATCTCGCCCGACGTGGAACCGTGATCGCGGCCATCGCGCTGGCCTCGTTGTGTGCCCCGAGGCCCGCCGACAGCAGGCCGCAACCGAGCCAGGCGCCGCCGGGGCGCCAGGCTTCCCCCCAGGCCGTGGTCGAGCGCGGGACCCCGAACGCCACCGCCAGGGAGACGCGCCAGGCACTGATCGATTTGCTCAGGCAATACAGCCCGACCGTTGGGAGGGTCCTCTCTCTCGACCCCGCGCTCGTGCAGAACCCGACGTACCTCGAACCCTACCCGGAGCTCGCCGAGTTCCTGCGCCAGCATCCCGAGGTGGCGCGGGACAGCTCCTACTACTTCGACGAGTTCCAGCCAGGCTATGTCGCGCAGGGCCGGGACTTCCAGGCGTACCGCATGGTGAGCAGCTTCTTCTCGGGTGTCACCGTCTTCATCGTCTTCACCATCGTAACCGGGTCGCTCATCTGGGTGATCAAGACGCTCGTCGACTACCGGCGGTGGTATCGGCTGTCGAAGGTGCAGACCGAGGCGCACAACAAGCTGCTCGACCGGTTCACGGCCAATGAAGACCTGCTGGCCTGCATCGCCACCCCGTCCGGGAAGCGCTTCCTCGAGTCGGCGCCGATCATGATCGACCCGTCATTCCCTTCCGTCGCGGCGCCGGTGCGGCGTATCCTGTGGACAGTCGAGGCCGGGCTCGTCGTCGTCTGCGGCGGGATCGGCCTGATGTTCGCGCCTGTCGTGGCAGGCAGCATGCCGGCAGAACTCGTCCAGGTGGTCTACATGGTGGGCGTGTTCTCCGTCTCCATCGGCGTCGGCTTCGTGCTCGCTGCGGGCGCCTCGTACCTGATCTCGAGGCGGCTGGGCATCCTGGGGGCGTCGGCTCCTGGCAACCTGCTCGAGCGCGATGCCCGGCAAGGCGCGTAATCCGGAGGATCCGTCGGTGGCGCGAGCTCTGGCTGTTGCGGGCGTCGGATGCATCGAAGCGGAGGCACTCGACGCCGCGGATCCGCTGAGGATGGACGAGGACGCGTTCCGCACGTTCTACGACCTGACCTCCCGCGCCGTGTGGGCCTACCTGTCTCACATGACCGGCGATCCTCACGCTGCAGACGACCTCGTCCAGGAAACCTACATCCGGTTCCTCGGTGTCCGGCGCCGGTGGGAGAGCGACGCCCACCGGCGCAACTACCTGTTCCGGATCGCGACCAACCTGGCGCACGATCGTCACCGGCGACACCTGATTCGACAGACAGAGCCGCTCGACGAGGAGCGCGGAGCGGAGGCGCGGTGCCGGCGGCTGCCGGCTGCAGCCAGGAGGATCGCGCCGATCTTCGCCGCGCGCTCGGGCGGCTCTCGGCGCGGGAACGCGAGCTGCTGTGGCTCGCCTACGCCGAGGGGTCCTCGCACCGGGAGATCGCCGACACGCTGGGGCTGAGGGCACACGGGATCAGGGTGCTGCTGTTCCGCGCGCGCAGGAAGCTCGCGGCGCTGCTGCGCGGCTCCGGGGATGAGGGCTGACGCCATGACACGCGAGTGCGACCGGGCAGGCGAAGTGGCGGCCGAGGTGCTTGCGGGCGGGTTCCGACCCGACGGCGACAGCGATCTCCGCCGGCATGTCGCCGCCTGCGAATCGTGCGGCGACCTGGTGCTCGTGATGTCGGCGCTGCGGTCGGAACGCGACCGCATCCGTCGCGAGGTGGCGGTGCCGTCGGCCGGCCTGGTGTGGTGGCGAGCCCAGCTCAGGGAACGACAGGAGGCGGTGCGCCGGGCGGCCGCTCCCGTGACCGCCGTTCACGCCGCCGCCCTCGTCGCGGTGATCGTACTGGCCGCGATCCTGGTGTCCACCGTCGCCCGCTGGGCAGGGATGCCACCTCTATCCGCATTCGTGCCGACGCTGCCGTCGTGGGCAGAGACGACGCAGTCGTTGGCAGACGCGTCGCCTCTCCTCCGCTACGGCCTCGCGCTGGGCGTCGCCGCCTGGCTCCTCCTCGGCCCCGTCGCGATCTACCTGGCCCTGCGCCGCGAGTGATCGCTCTCGTCAGTCCCAACCCCTAGAGCGCTCGCAGGACGACCGTCGAGTCCACGCGACAGGCGCGCCAAAGCGGCCCGGCAGAGGCGGCGAGTCCCATGAGCGCGAGGATGGCGATCGCGCTCGCCAGCGTGAAGGGATCGGTAGGCTCGAGTTCGAACAACTGGCTCCCGAGCGCCCGCGCGAGCACGAGCCCGCCGATTGTGCCGACGACGAGCCCGGCGCCGAGCGCCACGCCAAGATGACGCGACGTGAGCATCAGGATGTGGCGACGACTGGCGCCGATGGCAAAGCGGATGGCAATGTCGCGCGAGTGGACGGTCACGAACTGTGCCAGCGCGGCCGTCAGGCTCAGCGCCGTCAGCAGGAGCACGATCGAGGCGAAGCCCGCGAACAGGCCGAGCACGCGCCGCCGTTCGGCGATCTTGGAGGCGAACAACTGCGAGAACGTCCGAGGATCGTCGAGGCAGGCGGAGTGATCCACCGCGAGGAGTTCCCGCACCGTGGCGTCCGCGACGAGCGCGGGATTGCCGGTCGTGCGAACCACGACGAAACTCCACGTCGGCGCGCTCCAGAAGCGCTGGAACAACAGGTAGGCCAGGCCCTCGTTCCATTCTCTGCTCGGTCTTTTCCGTCCGCCGTCCGTGCCCTGGCGCAGGTCGCCAACGACCCCGACGATCGCGAGCGCGGACTTGCCGAAACGCAGCGTGGACGCGAGGGGATCGACCCCCGAGAGGTGGGCGCGGCAGAACGCCTCGTCGACCACGACCGCCAGCGCATTGCTTTGCTCGTCGGCATCCGAGAAGAACCGGCCTCGCACCAGCCTCAGGCCGAGGGCCTCGAAGTACCCGGTCGTCACGAACTGTCCATCCAGGCGCTGCAGGGCCCGTTTGCCAGCCGGCGTGTCCACCTCCAGGTCGCCGGAGAGCGTGACGCTGGTGTCGGTCAGGGGAGGAGACGCACTGACCCCCGCCGCGACCACGCCGGGCAGCGCGCGAACGCGCGTGAGCGTCCGCTGGTAGAACTTCACCTGGTCGGCGACCTTCGGGTAAGTGGACCGCGGCAGGCGGACCTGCACGACCAGGCCGCGATTGATGTCGAACCCGCGGTCGAGCGACATGACATTCCACATGCTGTGCAGCAGGAGCGCAGCGCCGATGGCCAGCGTGGTGGCGGACGCAATCTGCAAGGCCACGAGCACGGTCGAGACACGGTGCTGCCGTCGCCCGCCGGACGCCGTCTGCCCTCCTTCCCGCAGGGATTCGCTCAGGTCTCGGCGGCGCATCGACCACGCCGCGACGCCGCCGGTTGCGAGACCCGCCAGGAGGGTCATCACGAGGCCGGCGGCCAGGACTCGCGGCGCAAACTGAATGTCTGCAACCTGGTCCATCCCCGCGGAGGCGCCCCACCGAACGACGGCGAGCGTCGCGGTCGCGAACACGACGCCGAGGATCGCGCCGGGGAGCGACCACAGGATTGCCCGGACGAGCACGACACGCAGCAGTTGTGACGGGCCCGCGCCGAGCGCCTGCCGCAGGCCCAGCTCGGATTCGCGCCGCAGGCTTTCGGTGAGGACCAGCCCGGCCGCGTTCGCGCAGGCAACCAGGAAGGCCAGCGCCGCGGCGGCCGCCAGCATGAGCAGCAGCGGAAGGACTTTGCCGGTCCGCCACGCGTCGAACGCCACGACGCCGAGACCGCGCTTTCCGTTCGTGGCCGGGTTCTGCGCACGCAGCCGTGCGGCCATCGAGTCCAGATCCCTGCGGGCAATTTCGACCGAGCTGCCGTCGCGGATCCTCCCAAGCGCGCGAAACGCGGGAGAATCGCGGTGCGTCTCCAGGTACGAGAAGAGCCGTTCGCTCTCGCCCGCCTGGCCGCGCACGAGCGGCGTCACCACGCACCGCTCCAGTGTGGCGTCGTCGAGGAGGCCCTCCCGCTCCTGCAGGAGGGCGAACGTCCTGCTCGGAATCACGCCGACCACCGAGAACGGCTGTTCGTCGAGCCGGACGGTTCTCCGAGTGATGCCCGGGTCCGAGGCGAAGTAGCCGCGCCACAATCTCTCGGTGACGAGCGCGACGGGTGGAGCGCCAGGGGCGAGGTCCGCGGCGCCGAAGAGCCGGCCGCGCACGGGCTGAATGCCCAGCAGCTCGAGCATCCGGGAGGAGACGAAGATGCGGCGGACACTCCTGGGCCGCTCACCGCCGGTCAGGATGGACACGTGGCCGTCGCTGAACGCGCCCATCGCGGACAGAGTCCGCTGTCCAGCTTCGATGTCGTGAAAGTCGGGCGCCGACAGCCGCGTGTCCGCCAGACCCTCCGGGACGTTGCCGCCGAAGAAGTAGTTCCCCGTGTTCTCGACGATGACCAGTCGATCGGAGGCCCGCAGGGGCGTGCGCGGAAGCAGCGTGTCGTTGAGGAGTGCAAGGACCGCGAGGTTGGCGCCGACGCCGAGGCCGACGGTCACGGCGACGCTGGCCGCCAGGCCGGGCGACCTGCGGAACTGACGCAGTCCGAACAGGAACTCCCTCCACAGTTCGCCGGCCATTCGTCCTCCGTTCTGTGATTAGACACCGGGAACGGCGTGAGAGTCTGGCCTTCCCTGTTCCGCCGTGCTGTCCATTCCCGCACGGCGGCATGACCGGAGTCGGACACGCGGGGCCTCCCGTCCGCGAAATGCTCCACGATCCACGAAGAGGCTGCCTGGCACAGATCTCGCTCAGGAATCACCCATGTCCGATTTCCGCCACGCGGTTCGAGTCCTGCGGTCCAACCCGACGTTTACGCTGGCCGCCCTCCTGGTTCTCGCGATCGGCATCGGCGCCAACAGCGCGATGTTCGCGCTGGCCGACGCCGTGCTGCTCAGACCCCTGCCGGTCCCCGACCCGGACCGGCTCGTGGCGTTGAGCACCGCGGAGCCTGGCTCGTCCGGGACCGACTACGGGTTCTCCTACCCGGGCTTCAAGGACCTTCGGGACGGCGTGCGGGGTTTCTCGGGCATGTTCGCGACCAGCGGATTCCGTGTCGCCGTGAGCTACAACGGGCAGAACCAGCGGTGCTCCGGGGAGATCGTCACGGGCGATTACTTCACCACGCTGGGAGTCCGGCCGTTTCTCGGCCGGCTCCTCACGCGTGACGATGACCGGGTGCTCGGTGGACATCCCGTCGTCGTGCTGGACTACGCGTTCTGGCAGCGGCTGGGTGCAGACCGCGGGCTGATCAATCGCGACCTGCTGATCAACGGCGTGCCGATGACGGTCATCGGGGTGACGCCGCGCGAGTTCTACGGCACCGATCTGTCGCGGCGTCCGCAGTTGCGCGTGCCGATGGCCATGGCGCCCGTCCTGAGGCCGAACCCGGGCGACCCGACCATCAGCCGGCGCGGCCACCAGTGGCTCACGGTGATGGCGCGGCTGAAGCCGGGCGTGTCGATCGCGCAGGCGCTGGCGTCCGCGAGCGTGGTGTTTCAGGGCAGCAACCGGGCGCTCCTCGAAGAGATGCCAGCCACGGCCTCGCCCGCCGCCCGCAAGCGCGCGGAGACCCGTACGATCGGCCTGCGTCCCGGCGCGCAGGGACGGGCCAGCATGCAGCGGGAGGCGGGGCTGTCGATCCTCCTGCTCGGCGGCGCGACGGTGACGCTGCTGCTCATCGCGTGCGCCAACCTCGCCAACCTGCTGCTGGCGCGGGGCACCAACCGCGCGCGCGAGTTCGCCGTGCGGAGCGCCCTCGGCGGGAGCCGATGGAGGGTCGTCCGTCAGCTGATGGCGGAGAACCTGGTGCTCTCCGCGGCGGCCGGAGTGCTCGGGCTGATCGTCTCGGTCTGGACGGCGGGCGTGGTGCTGGGTTTCCTTCCCGAGGGCAACGCGCTCGGCGCCGAACTCGTTCCCGACACCCGCGTCGTCGCGGCGACGTTCGCCATTTCGCTGGCGGCCGGATTGCTGTTCGGCCTCGTGCCCGCGCTTCGATCGGCCCGCCAGGATCCGGCGACGGCGCTCAAGGCCGATGCGCCTACCACGGCCCGCGCGGACCGCATGCTCAGCCTCCGATCGATGTTGATCGTCTCGCAGGTCGCGATGTCGTTCGTCCTGCTCATCGGCGCCGGCCTGTTCCTCCGCACGCTCGGCAACCTGAATCGCCTGGATACGGGCTTTGCGCGCGATCACGTCCTGGTGGCCACGCTCGACCCGTCGCTGAACGGGTATACCGGGGTTCGGGCCGACGAGCTGCTGACCGACTTCATCCAACGGATCCAGGCCATTCCGGGCGTGACACACGCCGGGCTGTCGTCTGTCAGCCCAATCACCGGTTCCTGGGACGTCAACAGCATCTCGGTCCCCGGCTATCGGCCGAAGGGCGGCGAAGAACCGGACGCCAGCTTCGCGGTGATCTCGCCAGGCTATCTCGAGGCGATGGGGATTGCCGTTACGCAGGGACGCACGCTGACCTGGCGGGACGGGGCAGGCGCCCCGATGGTGGCCGTGATCAACCAGACGATGGCGCGAGAGTATTTCGACGGGGCACCGTTGGGCCGCCGGTTCTCGTTCGAGGGCGAGACGGCGCAGATCGAGGTCGTCGGGGTGGTCCCGGACGGCAAGTACGTCGACCTCCGCGAAGCGAAGGTGCCGCGATTTGCCTACCTCTCGTTCCTCCAGTCGCGCATCTCCGGCGGAGAGCTTACCCTTCACGCGCGGACCGCAGGTGACCCGCTCCAGTACCTCGGCGCGGTCAAGTCGGCGCTCCATGCGGTGGACCCGAAGCTGCCGCTGGCCGGCGTGGCGACGCTCGAAGAGCAGATTGCCGACTCGCTCTCATCCGAGCGCATCCTGGCGACGCTCGGCTCGGTGTTCGGCATCCTGGCCCTGCTGCTCGCCGCCGTGGGCATCTACGGGGTGCTTGCGTTTGCGGTCGCGCGGCGCACGAGGGAGATCGGCCTGCGGATGGCGCTCGGGGCGCGACCGGCCGAGGTGTCCTGGATGATGGCGCGCCGCGTCGCGGCGATCGTCGGGTCGGGATTGCTGGTGGGTCTCGCCTGCGCCTGGGCGCTTCAGGGCGTGCTACGGAGCATGCTGTTCGGCGTGAGGCCGGCGGACGGCCGGGTGTTGCTCGGCGCAGCGCTCCTGGTCGTGGCGATAGGCGTCGTGGCCGCCTGGCTGCCCGCGCGCCGTGCGGCGCGCCTCGACCCGCTCGCGGCACTGCGGCACGAATGAGCTGGCGGCGTGCGACTCGCGGCCTGCGACTCTCGGCCAGCTCAGCGTAACGCTGCAATCGAGCCGCAAGCCCCAAGCCGCAAGTCGCAAGCCGCAACCCGGCGATCTGTCGCATAATGTCGACAGCCTTCATGCCGGTATCCACCTCTCGCCTCATCGTCGCGCTCGCGGTGGCCTTCGCCGCTGCCCTGATGCCCGCGCTCCTCGTTGCGCAGGAGCCGGCGGCCCCGAGCCCGCCCGTGCCCTTCCCGGAGTGGCTGGCCCAGCTGCGGACGGAGGCGCTCGCGAAGGGAATCTCCGAGAAGACGGTCGAGGCTGCGCTCAGCAACGTCGAACTGCAGCCGGTCGTCGTCGAGAGGGACCGAACCCAAGCCGAGCGGACTCAGTCGATCGACAAGTACCTGCAGAGGCGGGTGGACAAGAAGACGGTGAAGACCGCCCGCGACATGGCCAGGCGCCACGCGACGGTCCTCGGGAATGTGTCCGCGAAGTTCGGCGTGCCTTCGAGCGTTATCGTCGCGGTGTGGGGCCTCGAGTCGAATTTCGGTCGCTTCAGCGGCGTCCGTCCGACAATCGCGTCGCTCGTCACGCTTGCTTACGACAACCGGCGCGCGCCGATGTTCAGGGAAGAGCTTTTCAACGCCCTGCGCATCCTCGATCGGGGCGACATCGACCTCTCGCAGATGAAGGGATCGTGGGCCGGCGCGATGGGCCAGCCGCAATTCATGCCGTCGAGCTACCTGAAGTACGCCCAGGACTTCGACCGCGACGGGAAGACCGACATCTGGGGTTCGGAGACGGACGTCTTCGCGTCGGTCGCCAACTACCTGAAGCAGAACGGCTGGACCGCCGGGGCCGGGTGGGGGAGGGCGGTGACCCTCCCGAAGGGGGCGGCCGAGAAGATCGAATCGGCGGCGCCGCTGCGCACCACCGGGTGCGAGGCGGTGCGGCAGATGACGGAAGCGCTCACGCTGTCACGCTGGCGTTCGCTCGGCGCCAGCCCCGTCGGGCGGCTGTCCCTCCCCAAGCCGGACCACACGGCGTCGCTCGTCCGCGCCGGCACGCGCAACTTCCTGGTCTTCGACAACTACGCGGTGCTGCTGCAGTACAACTGCGCCCACGCCTACGCGCTCGCGGTCGGCCTGCTCGCGGACCAGATTCCCTCCGCGCCCGTGCCGAAGGCAGCCGCCCCCCCGGCGCCCGCGAAATAGGCGCGGAAGCGCCGACTGGTTCGACGCGCCATCCCGAAGACAACCACAGAGCGGGTGGCTACGCTACGCCGTAAAACGTCTCGATGGGCACCGGCACGCGTGCGCGGACGGCATCGGCCAGCCGGTCCAGTTCCGCGTCGGCCAGTGGCGTCACCGCCGGCTCGGCTGGCTTCCGTGCGATCGTGTAGAGCTGGACGCCCGTGATCTGCCCACCCGCCGCACGCAGCTCGTTGAGCCGATCGCAGTAGGCCTCGACTTCCGCGTCTGCCATGACCCGGCCGTTCACCCGCATGAACAGCGACTGGATCACGATCGGCCGCCGCCGCGCGGCGTCGAGAATATTCTCCAGCACGTGTGCCAGCGAGACGTTCGGCCGATCGATCGACTGAAAGTACCCTTCCGTGCCGGCGTCGAGCTTCGCCCAGATCTCGCCGTTGTTCGCGTCGAGGACCTCGAGCGCGTTGCGTACTGCCGGCCTGGCCAGGTACGCCGCGTCGGTGATCAGGACGATCTTCGTCGTGTGAAGCGCGAAGCGGGTGCGGGCGGCCGCTGCGAGCTCGACCGCCTCCTCGAATCGCGGATACGTGGTCGGCTCCCCGTCACCCGAGAATGCGATGTCGCGCACCTGGCGACGATCGGAGGCGAGCGCGTTGAACGGCGGCGTGTCGAACAGGGAGCCGTCGGCCGCGGCCTGGAGCACCGCATCCAGTTCGCGCGCGAGGCGTTCGAGGTCCACCTTGCGCACCCGCGGCGGAACCAGCCGGTCCACCTGGCAGTAGACGCAGTCGAAGTTGCACTCCTTGCCGGGGTTCAGGTTGATGCCGACCGACACGCCATGGCTCCGCCGCGACACAACCGCGTAGACGAACAGGTTGTCGGCCCATCGCCGTTCGTGCCGCTGGTAGGCCTCGCGCAGGGCGGAATCCGCGTCGGTCATCGAACCCATCATACGACAGGCCCGCACCCGGCCCGATCCGGCTATGCTGTAGAACATGGAGAACGCGATGAAGGCACGACCGTTCGGCAGGACCGGGCTCGAGATCTCGCCGATCGGACTCGGCGCGTGGGCGATCGGCGGCAGCGGCTACGCCTTTGGCTGGGGACCCCAGGACGATGCGGAGTCGATTGCCGCGATCGAGCGCGCGGTGGACCACGGCATCAACTGGGTGGACACCGCGCCGGTGTATGGGTTGGGGCATTCCGAGGAGGTCGTCGGCCGCGCGTTGAAGAACCTCGTTTCACGGCGGCCGCTGGTCTTCACGAAGTGCAGCCTGGTGTGGGCGGACGGCCAGCGCGACGTCCGGCACAGCCTCGAGGCGGCGTCCATCCGGCGCGAAGTGGAATCCAGCCTGCGCAGGCTGGGCGTGGACGCGATCGACCTCGTGCAGGTCCACTGGCCCCGGTTCTTCGACGCGCCGACCTCGGGCAGCATCGAGGAGGGGTGGGGCGAACTGGCTGCGTTGAAGCAGGCCGGGAAGGTCCGTCACATCGGCGTCTCGAACTTCAAGGTGGACGACATGGAACGCGCCTCGAAGATCGCGCCAGTCGAGACGCTGCAGCCGCCGTACTCGCTGCTCCGGCGTGCGATCGAAGCCGAGACCCTCCCGTATTGCCTCGCGCGCCACGTCGGAGTCATCGTGTACTCGCCGATGCAGGCCGGCCTGCTGAGCGGGAAGATGAGTGTCGAGCGGGTGGCTTCCCTGCCCGAGGACGACTGGCGGAGACGGACGCCGGAGTTCCAGGAGCCGCGGCTCTCGCGCAACCTGCGGTTCGTCGAGGTGCTGCGGGTTGTGGGGTCGCGCCACGGCCGCGCGCCGGGCGAAGTGGCCGTTTCCTGGGTGCTCAGGAATCCTGCCGTGACGGCGGCCATCGTCGGGTTCCGCCGCCCGCAGCAGGTGGACGGGATGGTCGGCGCTGCGGGTCTGCAACTGACCGACGCCGACGTTCACGAGATCGAAACCGCGCTGACGAATTAGGCCGCCGATTCGCCGGAGCGCGGAATTGAGGATGGAGAATTGAGAACCGGAGTTGAGAAGGCAGCCCGGCGGATGGCCCGTCCGTTCTGCCTTTTCACTTCTCACTTCTCAATTCTCAATTAAGCGACCGTTACCGAAGTATGGTCGCTTTGACCTCGACACTCTGCTTCCGCTCGATGTTGTCCACGTAGTCGCTCGTCTGGGCGACGACGAGCGGCTTGCCGTTCTCCAGGATGAGCGTGAGGTTCTGCGAGAACGTCGGGAAGGACGGCGGTCGCCCGGCCGCGTCCGAAGTCTTCTCGTCTACTGCGCTGAACTCCACATTGAGATTCACCTTGGCTCGGTTCCCCTGCACGTACAGGCTGCGGGCATCCACGTTCAACCCGACCGACCGGTAGCTGAACGACGTCATCGGCGCCTGCGCCGGCTGGAACGTCGTGGACGGCACGGCGACCTGGTTGCCGGCGCGAAGCGAGCCCGCGCCCGCGTCGGCCACGGTGAGCGACGCCGTGCGCTTTACCGGTGCCGAGGTGCCCACCTGGTAGCTGATCGTCACGTCGAGCCTGACGTTGGCGGCCTCCGCATCGAATTGGGGCCTGGGCGTGGGCGGAACGACGGGCACCGGCTCGGCCCTGGGCGCCGATGCCACCGGCGGCCGTGCCTGCGTCGGAACAGCGGCCGGGACCGGCGCGGGCGCCGGCGGCTGCGGCGGAATGGCGGCCCTCACGGTCTGAGGGGAGTCCTGGGCGACAACCTGCGTCGCCGAAACCTGCAGGACGATGGCGCACACGAAGGCGAGAAACAAGGCCAATCGACGTGTCATGGACGGAGCCCTCCGGGCTTGCCGGGATCCGTTCGATCCCGGGAACGATCGTCGGTTGAAAGCGTGCTGACCGGTGTGGCCAGCGTTGAAACGGGCGGCGCGTCCGTGATCGGCGCGGCGACGATCGGCGGGATCACGATGGGGCGCAGCTTCGGCATCGGCGCGATCAGATCGCCGAGATTGCCGGCGGGGGCTCCAGGGAACGACGGTTCGGCGTCCTCGTCGCCGGCGATGGCGCTGTCGGCTGCCACGGCCTTCGGTCGACTCGCGGAGTCCATGGCGAGCCAGGACGCCGCAAAGATGCGAGCGTCAGCGCCACCGGGAGCGGCGTGGCGTCGTTCACCGTCGGGTGCGGCGGCCGCGACGGAGGCGGCGGGCGACACGCCGGCGGCGGCACGCGGCATCCCTGCCGGCGTCCCGGACGGGCCGGGAGCGCTCCTGGCTGTCGTGACCGGCCGAGCCGGTGGTGCTCCAGCCCTGCTGAGCTGGCCGTCCACCAGCCGCCAGGTGAACGCGACGCCGACGACCAGAAGGACCACACCCGCAACGGGCACCAGTGCGGGTCGGAACAACACGAACCGCGGAGACGCTTGCTCTTCCACCGGGGTATCCAGCCGGGCGAGCACCCGCGATCGCAGGTCGACAGCGCCGGCGCGCAGCGTCGCCTCGAGCGCGTCGTCGATGACGCGCTCGAGCGCGTCGTCGTCCCGTCCCGTGTTGTCGTGCCGTGAGTTCGCTGTCATGCCCCGGCTCCGATCCTCAGCTGCCCGCCCGAACCGCCTCGCTGGCGCCCACGATCCCGCGGCTCATCAGCTTCTTCTTGAGAATCCGCCGACCTTCCATCGCCCGCCACTTCGCCGTGCCCGTCGGGATGCCCAGCAGGCGGCCAATCTCATCGAACGTGTGGTCCCCTGACGCCGAGAGCAGGAGCGCATCCCGGTACTTCGGCGGCAGCGTCATCAACATCCGCCGCACTTCCTTCCGCGATTCCTCGGCGATGAGCGTCGTCTCGTGCGACGGCTGGCCGGACGGCAGCTGGAACCCGTCCTCGCCGTCGTGGCTCCCGAAGCGGCGGAACCACTCGCCGGCCTTCCGTCGGCGGTCCATTGCGCGGTTCCAGGTAATCGTCAGGAGCCACGTCTTGAAGCTGGCGTCGCCACGAAAGCCGTCCAGCTTCTGGAACGCGGAGACCATCGCGTCCTGGGCCACCTCTTCGGCGTCTTCGCGGGAGCGCAGCGCGGCGAGCGCAGCGCGGAGGACGACCTGCTGGTAACGTTCGACGAGCTCGCCAAACGCCGATCGGTCGCCGTTCCTGGCCAGCTCGATGAGCTCGGCATCGCTCACACTGGCAGTAGACCGGGGAGGGGTACCCACGGTTTGAAATTATGCCGCAACCGGCCGGACACGCCACGTCTCGGGTCTGGCGCGCCGTAGCCCGGAGGGCGAAGGCGGGTCTGCCGCTCCGCGAAGATACCCGCGTGGTGAGCGTGCCGAACCACGCGGCATGGACCCACGCGGACGACTCGGAATCGTGGACTCCTAATTGCCTGGAGACCGCAAGCCGCGAGTCGCGAGCCGCCAGCCGGTGATGCTGGACGGGCGAGCGCGCGGCGAAGTACACTGGTTGTTCTGCTCGGTGAGATGTAGCGCGAGGCCTTAGCCTTGCCATCTCGCCCCGCAGCCGAGCGGGGGCGGGTCGCACCGCGGCCCGGATCCTGTGCAATGCCAGCCTGTGAACCGCGTCAGGGCCGGAAGGCAGCAGCGCTCAGCAGTGTCTGTCATGTGCCGCAGGGCCATCCGGGTCGCGGTGGGTTCCGTCGCCGCTCGCGTCGTATTCACCGGTGAGGTCGGGCGCCGCAGGTCACCCGGCCGATAGAGAGACGCTGCCGAGAGCCGCACGCCGAGAGCCGTGCTTGAGCCCTTAG
>Ga0209048_10000414_pt1 | contig 46292 bp, 41 predicted proteins | sample FrelakmetCRP12CR_FD_187146 | JGI IMG/M metagenome (GOLD analysis project Ga0209048, IMG submission 187146) | Freshwater lake sediment microbial communities from the University of Notre Dame, USA, for methane emissions studies - CRP12 CR (SPAdes)... | ecosystem: Environmental > Aquatic >...
GACTGGCCGATAGTTTCTTTTGTAGTAGGTATTCTTCACATGACGAAAATGTATGTTGGCAATCTCCCGTTCTCGATGGACGAATCCGCGGTACGCGCGTTGTTCGAAAAGCATGGCGCGGTACAGTCGGTGGCCTTGATCAATGATCGCGACACCGGTCGGCCCCGCGGCTTCGGTTTCGTAGAAATGGCAAGCGCGGATGCGGCGCGCGCCATGCAGGCCTTGAATGGCCACGACGTCGACGGGCGTGCGCTGAAGGTGAACGAGGCTCAGGAGCGCACCGGCGGCGGCGGTGGCGGCGGTGGCGGCGGTGGCGGATCGCGGGGTCCGAAGCGCTGGTAGCACGCTTGTTCGATTGAGCGAGCACTGGGGCCGCAGAGATGCGGCCCCAGTCGTTTCTCGGCGATAGATCCCGTAATCAGGGTTTACGCTCAACGCGGGTTTGCCTATAATCGCGGCCCGTAGCTTTGGATCCGAGGCGAGCCTCGATTCTTGGCGGACGGTTCTCGAGGGACCGTACGGATGAACGCTTGTTGCGGAATGGGCCCCTCGAAGGGGCCTTTTCATTGATGAGTCAGGGGGCCGATGGTCCCCTTTTTTGTTTGGACTTGCGCTTCTTGGGGAAGCGGCGTTTGCAAAGGGTTTAAGACCGATGCGCGAAGCCTTGATGCGTTTGCTGGAGCCGCCGATAGAGGCGCTCGGTTTTGAAGTGGTCGACATCGAGTTTGCGCAGGCGGGCCGCGGCGGTGTGGTTCGGATATATATAGATCACGGCGCGCACGAAGCGGAGTTGAACATCACGGTGGATGACTGCGCGGCGGTGAGTCATGCGGTCGGCCGGGTGCTCGAGGCGGACGATCCGATCAAGGGTCACTACACCTTGGAGGTTTCTTCGCCTGGGTTCGATCGGATATTGCGCAAGCGCGCGCATTTCGAGCGTTTCGTGGGTGCGCGGATTTTTGCCGAATTGAAGCTGCCCATCGAGGGGCGGCGGCGATTCGTCGGATTGTTGAAATCGATCGCGGGCGATTCGATTGTCATTGAAGTGGACGGACAGGCGCACAGCCTGCCGCTCGAGCGGATACAGAAGGCACGGTTGCGGCCGGAGTGAAGGAGTCTTAAGGACCATGAACAAAGAAATATTGATGGCGGTCGATGCGGTTTCCAACGAAAAGGGCGTCGATAAGGAAATCATATTCGACGCACTCGAGGCGGCGCTCGCTTCGGCGGCGCGCAAGAAATACGGCGAGGAATTGGACGTGCGCGTGTCGATCAACCGCAAGACCGGCGCTTACGACACGTTCCGCCGCTGGAAGGTGTTCGCCGACGATTCGACCGAGCTCGAAGTGCCCGACCGCGAGCTGCGCATGGACGATGCGCGCGACATCGACAAGGACGTGGAGCCGGGCGGGTTCGTCGAACAGCCGATGGAATCGGTGCCGTTTGGACGGATCCTCGCGCAAACCGCCAAACAGGTGATTGTGCAGAAGGTTCGCGAAGCCGAACGGGCGCAGGTGGTAGACGCGTACAAGGATCGCGCCGGCACCCTGGTGAGCGGCATCGTCAAGCGCGTAGACCGCAACGGTGTGTTCGTCGATCTCGGGGCGAATGCGGAAGGGTACATCGCGCGCGAGGAGTTGATTCCTCGCGAGCCGGTGCGCTCCCAGGACCGGATCAAGGCATACCTCAAGGAAGTGCGCAGCGAACCGCGCGGCCCGCAGCTGTTCTTGTCGCGCACCGCGCCCGAGTTTCTGATCGAGCTGTTCAAGCTGGAAGTGCCCGAAGTGGGTCAGGGCCTGATCAACATTTTGGCGGCAGCGCGCGACGCCGGAGTGCGCGCCAAGATTGCCGTGCGCAGCAACGATCCGCGCGTCGATCCGGTGGGCGCGTGTGTCGGCATGCGCGGCTCGCGAGTGCAGGCAGTCTCGAACGAAATAGCCGGCGAGCGGGTGGACATCATTCCGTTCGATGAGAACGCCGCTCAATTCGTCATCAATGCCATGGCGCCGGCCGAAGTCACCTCGATCGTGGTTGATGAGGATTCGCACTCGATGGACATTGCGGTTTCCGAGGACAAGCTCTCGCAGGCCATCGGGCGAGGCGGTCAGAACATCCGCCTGGCGAGCGAACTGACCGGCTGGGAATTGAATGTGATGAGTGAGTCGCAGGCGGAGGCGAAGAGCGAGACGGAGTCCGTGGCGCTTCGCGAAACCTTCATGAAGCAGCTCGACGTCGACGCGGATGTCGCGAACATCCTGGTGCAGGAGGGATTCTCGACCATCGAGGAGATCGCCTACGTCCCGGCGAGCGAACTGAACGCCATCGAGGAATTCGACGAGGAAATCGTCAGGGAATTGCGCACACGGGCGCGCGACGTGTTGTTAACGCAGGCCATCGCCAGCGAGGAGTCGATGGACGGGGCGGAGCCGTCGGAGGATCTGCTGGAACTGGCGGGCGAGACGTTGGGCAAGGCCCTGGCCCGCAAGGGCGTCAAGACGCGCGACGACCTGGCCGATCTGGCCGTCGATGAGCTGGTAGAGATGGGCGGGATCGACGAGAAGAAGGCCGCCGAATTGATCATGGACGCCCGCAAGCACTGGTTCGCGGAAGAAGTTAAGGCTTAGGAGCAGCACAATGGCAGATGTAACCGTCGCGCAATTCGCCGAGGTGCTTAAAGTAGCTGTCGATCGGCTGCTGCAGCAGCTCGATCAGGCCGGAATCAAGGTGGGCGGCGCTGAAGACATGATCAGCGAAGACGCGAAGCACGAGTTGCTCACGCACCTGCGCCGCAGCCACGGGCACGACGACGCGCAGGTGGATTCGGCGCCGCGAAAGATCACGTTGAGGCGCAAGTCGCAGTCCGAGCTCAAGCTGGCGAGTCCCCAGGGTCGCGCGCGCACCGTGAACGTCGAGGTGCGCAGCAAGCGCACTTACGTGAAGCGCGAGGTGCTCGAGGACCAGGCGCGTCATCAGCAGGAGGAGATCGACCGGCAGCGCGAAACCGAGGAGCAGGCAAAGGCCGCTCTCGAGCGCGCCGAGCGCGAGCGGCTGGAAAAGGAACGGATCGACCGCGAACGCCTCGAGGAAGAGAGCCGGCGGCGCAGCGACGAGGAGAATCGCAAGCGAACGGCGGAGGAAGAGGCGCGGCGCCAGGCCGAATCGCTGGCGAGGGAACAGGCCGAGCGCGAGCGCAAAGCCGCGGTTGCGGTCAAGCCCGGCAAGGCGGCGCGCGAAGTGCCCGACGACAAGACCACGCGCTATGGTCGGCAGGAGCTGCACATAGTCGGCGACGTCAGTTCGCGTCATAAAAAGAAGAAATCGCGCGACGGGCGGCGCCGATCGGTCGGCGAGACCGACACCAAGCACGGCTTCGAAATGCCGACAGCGCGCGTGGTGCGCGAAATCCCGATCGGCGAAGCGATGACGGTGGCTGATCTGGCGCAGAAGATGGCGGTGAAGGCCACGGAAGTCATCAAGGTCATGATGAACATGGGCGTGATGGCGACGATCAATCAAATGATCGAGCAGGACACGGCGGTGCTGGTGGTCGAGGAAATGGGCCACACCCCGGTTCTGCGCAAGGAAAATGTCATCGAGGACGACTTGCAGGGCGAGACGGATACCTCGCTCGCGGTGTTGCCGAGGCCGCCGGTGGTGACCGTGATGGGGCACGTCGACCACGGCAAGACCTCGTTGCTCGACTACATTCGACGCACCAAGGTGGCGGCGGGCGAGGCCGGCGGGATCACGCAGCATATCGGCGCGTATCACGTGCAGACCGCGAAGGGGATGGTCACCTTTCTCGACACTCCGGGCCATGCGGCGTTCACCTCGATGCGCGCCCGCGGGGCGCAGGTGACCGACATCGTGATTCTGGTGGTGGGCGCCGACGACGGCGTCATGCCGCAGACGATCGAAGCGATACAACACGCCCAGGCTGCCAAGGTGCCGATCGTGGTGGCGCTCAACAAGATCGACAAGCCGGAGGCCGATCCGGAGAAGGTCAAGCAGGAACTCACCAAGTACGGCGTGATACCCGAGGAATGGGGCGGAGAGAATATCTTTGTGCCGGTATCGGCGCGTACCGGTCAGGGCATCGAACAGCTGCTCGACAGTATTCTGCTGCAGGCCGAGGTGCTCGAATTGAAGGCGCCCACCGCCGGTCTCGCCGCGGGCTATGTGATCGAGTCCAGTCTCGAAAAGGGCCGCGGACCGGTGGCCACGGTGCTGGTGCTGCGCGGTACCCTGAAGCTCGGCGACGCGCTGCTGATCGGCCGGGAATTCGGCCGGGTCCGCGCGCTGTTCGACGAGGCAGGCAAGCCGATCGATTCGGCCGGACCTTCGATACCGGCGGTGGTGCTGGGGCTTTCGGGTGCACCAAACGCGGGCGACGAGCTGCTGGTGGTCGAGAGCGAACGCAAGGCGCGCGAAGTGGCGATGCATCGCCAGGCCAAATCCCGCGACGTCAAGCTTGCGCAAAAGAGCGCGAACATGCAGGACGTGTTCTCCAGCATGGGCGAGAGCAAACCCAACGTGGTGCAGCTGCTGGTCAAGGCGGACGTGCAGGGCAGCGTCGAGGCGTTGTGCGATTCTCTGAACGGCCTGTCGACCGGCGAGGTGGCCGTCAATGTGGTTTCCTCCGGCGTCGGCGGTCTCACCGAATCGGACGTCACCCTGGCCGCGGCGTCCAAGGCGCGAATCATCGCATTCAACGTGCGCGGCGATGCCGCGGCGCGTACCGCGATCAAGGAACATGGCGTCGACGTGCGCTACTACAGCATCATATACGAAGCCATCGACGATATTCGCGCAGTCCTTACCGGCATGTTGGCGCCCGAGGTGAAGGAGCAGATCGTCGGCCTCGCCGAGGTTCGCAGCGTGTTCCGTTCGAGCAAATTCGGCACGGTCGCCGGCTGCATGGTGATCGACGGCTACGTGCGGCGGAATTTTCCGATTCGGGTATTGCGCGGCAATGTGGTCATCTTCGAGGGCGCTTTGGAGTCCTTGAAGCGATTCAAGGACGACGTCAACGAGGTGCGCGCAGGAACCGAATGCGGAATCGGCGTGAAGAACTACAACGACGTGGGGGAAGGCGACCAGATCGAATGTTACTCGCGGGTGGAAGTGGCGCGCTCGCTGTAGGGCGGCGCGGCTCGGGCAGGATGCATGGCGAAGGACAATCCGCGCGCTCGACGGCTGGGTGAGCAGATCCAACGGGAGCTGACCGACTTGTTGCGGCGCGACGTCAAGGACGAGCGCATCGGCAACGTCACCATCACGGCGGTCGACGTCACCGGGGACCTGCGCACGGCGCGCGTCCACTATCTGGTGTTCGGCAAGCAGGGTCCGGATCCGCAGGTGCAGCGCGGATTGGAGAGCGCGGCCGGCTTCTTGCGCAATGCGCTGTCGAAATCCCTGATGATCCGCTATACGCCCACACTGAGTTTCGCTCTCGATACCTCGATCGAGCACGGGGTGCGCTTGAGTCGGCTGATCGATTCGGCCAACAAGCGCGAGCCGGACGGGACGCAGTGATGCCCGAGGATATTCACGGAATCCTGTTGCTCGACAAGCCGCTCGGCGTGAGTTCGGCGGGCGCCGTGGCGCGCATCAAGCGGCTGTTCGATGCGCGCAAGGCCGGGCACACCGGATCGCTCGATCCGCTTGCCTCGGGGATGCTGCCGATATGCTTCGGCGAGGCGACCAAGTTCGGTGCGCAGATGCTCGATGCGGACAAGAGTTATCGCGTCTCGGTGCGTCTCGGAGAGCGCACCGAGAGCGCGGACCAGGAGTCGGCGGTGATCGAGCGGCGCGAACTGCCGCACTTTTCAGAGCAACGGATGCTGCAGGCGCTCGAGGAGTTCCCGCGCGACTACGCACAGGTTCCGCCGATGCACTCGGCGATCAAGCAGGACGGCAAGCCCTTGTATGAGTATGCGCGGGCCGGGCAGTGGCGCGAGCGGCTGCCGCGCGCGATTGTGATACGCGAGCTGCGCCTGATCGAATGGCGTTCGCCCGACCTGTCGTTCGATGTGCGTTGCACGAAAGGCGCGTACATACGGGTCTTGGCGGAGGACTTCGCGGCGCGTCTCGGCACCATCGGACATGTCGTCGGTCTGCGCCGTCTGGGCGTGGCGCCGTTCGCAAGCGAGCCGCAGTGGACTTTCGAGACCCTCGAATCGATGCCACTGGCGCAGCGTCGGGCGGCCTTGCTGCCCGTCGATGCGGCCCTGACCGACTGGCGGCGCTTGGATCTGCCGGCCGACGGCGTCAGCGCCTTCCGGCAGGGCCGGACGGTGTCGCTGCCGGCCCCGGCGCCCGGCATCGAAGGCGCGAGTGGGCCGGAAAATGCGCCCGAAAACGTACGGATATATGCGGCCGGGCTGGGATTTCTTGGGTTGGGGGCGGTCGAGCCGGCAGGCCGGCTGGTGCCGCTGCGGCTGATTTCGGCGGCCACGAATCGAGCTTGAGGGCGAGTGCCGTGACGCGTACAATGCGCCGCTTCCTAAAGGGTCTAAGTTATTGATTGAGGTTTGATTATTTCTATGCCACTTACTCGCGAAGAAAAAACGGGCGTGGTCGGCAAGTTCCAGCGCAGCGCGCAGGACACCGGCTCTCCCGAAGTTCAGATTGCCTTGTTGTCCGAGCGCATCAACGGCTTGAGTCAGCATTTCACCACGCACAAAGCCGATCATGCGTCTCGTCGCGGATTGCTCAAGATGGTCAATCAGCGGCGCAAGCTGCTCGACTATTTGAAGAGCAAGACGCCCGACAAGTACACGCAATTGGTCGAACGTCTAGGGTTACGCCGCTAACAGGCACCGCCGCCGGCCTGCGCTGAATAGGCGAAGGCGGGTGCATTTCATTATTTTCCGACTAAGGGGCCTATGTGAGCCATCCTAAGAAGACTTTTCAATATGGCGACCACACCGTAACGATCGAGACGGGCGAACTCGCGCGTCAGGCGGACGGTGCAGTGCTGGTCAGTATGAGCGACACCGTGGTGCTGGTAACCGCGGTCGGCCTCAAGAAGCCGACGCCGGGGCGCGATTTTTTCCCGTTGACGGTCAACTACCAGGAAAAGACCTACGCGGCGGGACGCATTCCGGGAGGTTTTTTCAAGCGTGAAGGCAGGCCGACCGAAAAGGAAACCCTCACCTCGAGGTTGATCGACCGGCCGATCCGGCCGCTGTTCCCGGACGGCTTTACCAATGACGTGCAAGTCGTGGCCTCGGTGCTCTCTGTCAACTCCGAAGTCGATCCCGACATCGCTTCGCTGCTCGGCGCTTCTGCGGCGCTGGCGATTTCCGGCATGCCTTTCATGGGACCGATCGGCGCGGCCCGCGTCGGCTACCAGGAGGGCAAATTCATTCTCAATCCAACTGCGACCCAGCTCGGCGCGTCGAAGCTCGATCTGGTGGTTGCCGGCACCGAAGAAGGCGTGCTGATGGTCGAATCCGAAGCCAGCGGATTGGACGAGGAGATCATGCTAGGTGCGGTCATGTTCGGGCACGAACAGATGCAAACCGCGATCCGCGCGATCAAGGAGCTTGCGGCCGAGGCCGGCAAGCCGAAATGGAATTGGTCCATGCCCTTGGAGATCGGCGATCTGAAGCTGGCCGTGAGTTCATTTGCCGAGAAGAATTTGGCCGCGGCGTATGCGATCACCGAGAAGCAACAGCGCCACGCCAAGATCGGCGAGATCAAGAACGCACTGGTCGAGGCGCTGGCGGGCGGCGCTGCACCAAAGTTCACCAAGGAAGAAGTCGGCACTGAATTCTTCAATCTCGAGCATCGACTGGTGCGCGAGCGTATTCTGGCGGGACTGCCGCGTATCGACGGCCGCGACACCAAGACGGTTCGACCGATCCATATCCGCACCGGTGTTTTGGCGCGCACTCACGGATCGGCGCTATTCACCCGCGGTGAAACCCAGGCGCTGGTGGTGACCACGCTCGGCACCGGGCGCGACGCGCAGATCATCGACGGCTTGACCGGAGAGCGCAAAGAGCCGTTCATGCTGCACTACAATTTCCCGCCGTTCAGCGTCGGCGAAACCGGCATGATGGGATCGCCGAAGCGGCGCGAGATCGGCCACGGCAATTTGGCCAAGCGCGGCGTCAAGGCCGTGATGCCGGGCTTGGAGAGATTCCCCTACGTGATTCGCGTGGTATCGGAAATTCTCGAGTCCAATGGATCGAGTTCCATGGCCTCGGTATGCGGCACCAGCCTGGCATTGATGGACGCCGGCGTACCGATCAAGGCGCCGGTGGCCGGAGTGGCCATGGGCTTGGTCAAGGAAGGCTCACGCTTTCAGGTGCTCACCGACATCTTGGGCGACGAAGATCATCTGGGCGACATGGATTTCAAGGTGGCCGGCACCAAGGACGGCATCACCGCCCTGCAAATGGACATCAAGATCACGAGCATCACCCGCGAAATCATGAAGGTGGCGTTGGAGCAGGCGCGCGCCGGCCGGCTGCACATTCTGGGCGAGATGAACAAGGTGCTCGCCAAACCGCGCGAGAACATGTCCGAGTGGGCGCCGACCATCATCACGCTGAAGATCGATCCGGAAAAGATTCGCGACGTCATCGGCAAGGGCGGCGCGGTAATTCGTCAGATCACCGAAGAGACCGGCACCTCGATCGACATCGAGAACGACGGCACCGTAAAGATCGCCTCCGTGCAGGGTGCGGCCGGCCGGGAAGCGCAACGGCGCATCGAGTTGATCACGGCCGACATCGAAGTCGGCCGCATCTACGAAGGCAGGGTCGCGCGCCTCATGGACTTTGGCGCGTTCGTGACCATACTGCCGGGCCGCGACGGTTTGGTGCACATATCGCAGATCTCCGAGGAGCGCGTCGAGCGCGTGGGCGATAAATTGAAGGAAGGCGACTTGGTGCGCGTCAAAGTGCTCGAAGTGGATCGGCAGGGGCGAGTGCGCCTGTCGATGCGCAATGTCGACGCGGCCTGACGCGCTACCCCGACAACCATCCATCGGACATCGGCAAGCACGGGAGCCGGCAGCCTTTATGGCCGCCGGCGCGCCGTTGCCTCATTTGGCGAGATTCGATTCGTCGCGGTCCATCTCGGTGTCCCGGATGCGCGCCGGGGACAGAGCCTTGTAGCCATCGTCCGGGCCGCGAGGCCGAGACGGTGCGTCCGCACCGCCGAACGCTTTGGCGCGTTCACGGGGCGGCAGGTGCTGGTTCAGGAACTGCCTCAAGGTCTGCTCCAGATGGCCGCTCACCAAGCCTTGCACGCCGCTGTCGTAGGAGCGGATCACGCCGATCAGAAAGTCCTGCGTCAGAAGCGGTTCGGGCAAATGCTCTTGCTCGGCGATGACCTGCAGCAAGATGCTGCGCGTAATGTCCGAGCCGCTCTTTTTGTCGATGACGACGAAGTCGATTTTCTCGACGACCAGCCGCTTCACGTCCGCTAACGTGATGTACCTGCTTTCAACGGTATCGTAGAGGCGGCGATTCGGATATTTTTTTATCACTCGCGGATCGCTCATAGGGCTCCTCGCTCGTGTGGCCGACGCGCTACCGGAAGATGCCGGTTCGTGCCTGGCTACCAATGACCATTCCCTGGTTACCGAGATCAAAGGATAGCGCAATGCCGGGCTAAGGCAAACCGCCTTGATCCCGGCGGCCGGCCGCCGCTTTTCACCCGGTCAACGGCAAGGTCAGGCGCCTTCGGATGCGCCCGATGTCCCACCGTGGCGTGGCCCAAGCCCACGCCGCGCCAACGCTCGACGCCGCTCGGTCCGGAGGGTTCCCGAGGCCGAGCAGCTCGAACACGCGCAGCAGCTGCGGCAGCGCCGAGTCGGCATCCAGGCGCACGCTGCGGGTCGATTTGGCGAGCTTGCCGCCACCGGCTTCCACCAGTACCGGAACATGCGCGTAGGCGGGTGTCGGCAGTCCGAGGAGCCGCTGCAGGAGGATTTGCCGCGGCGTGTTGTCCAGAAGATCGGCGCCCCGGACCACGTGGGTGACTCCCGCGGCGGCATCGTCGATCACCACCGCCAATAGATAGGCAAAGAGCTGATCGCGGCGCTTGAGGATCACATCGCCGGCGGATGCGGACACGTCTTGTCGATAAGTGCCTTGGATGCGGTCAAAGAATTGAATGGTCCCCGGATCGATGCGCAGACGCGTGGCTGTCGCGGCCCCTGGAGTGAGCGGGCCCTGGCGGCAGCCGCCCGGGTAGCGGTCCGTTTCGGCCAGGCTGAGGCGGCTGCAGGAGCATTCGAAGGTCAAGCCGAGAGTGCGCAGTCGGTCAACCGCTGCGGCATAGTGCGCGGTCCGTTCCGCCTGCCGGACGATCTCGGCATCCCACTCGAATCCAAAGGTCCGCAGGGTCTGAACGATGCGCTCGGCGGATCCGGGAGCCTCGCGCGGTCGATCCAAATCTTCGATCCGCAACAGCCAGCGGCCGCCGGCGGCCCGCGCATCGAGATAGCTGGCCGCCGCAGCGTACAGGGATCCCAAATGCAAATCGCCAGTCGGCGAGGGCGCGAACCGGCCCACGTAGCCCGGAGCTGCCCCCGCGCCATGACCCGCCGCGCTAGCGGTATCTGTCGTCGCGGTCGCCGTACTGTTTTTCGCGGCGTTCGCGCCGCTCCTGCGCTTCGACCGAGAGCGTTGCGACCGGCCGCGCCTCGAGGCGCTTGATGCCGATTTCTTCTCCGGTTTCCAGGCAGTAGCCGTACGAGCCGTCCTCGATTCGCTTCAATGCTTCGTCGATCTTGCGAATCAATTTCCGCTCCCGATCGCGCGTGCGCAACTCGAGGCTGAATTCCTCTTCCTGGGTGGCCCTGTCGTTGGGGTCTGGGAAATTGGCCGCCTCGTCCTTCATGTGCAGCACGGTTCTGTCAACCTCGACCATGAGGTCGCGCTTCCAGTTTTGCAGTATGCGAGCGAAGTGCTCCAACTGCACCTTGTTCATGTACTGTTCGCCGCGGCGCGCGATGTAGGGCTTTACGTTGCGCGGACCCGCCAACAGGGCGGCCGAACCGCCCGGCTCGCCCTCGGCCTCATCGTCGAGCGGCATCGCGCGTCCGGGCAGCACCAGAGGCCGAATATCGAATCTGATCGGAGCGGGCTTCCCGGGGCCCGCCTTGCGGGCCGCCGGCTTCGGCTCGGCCTTGGGCTGCGCAGGGGGGGATTTTGCGCGTATCGGCGCGGCAGCGGCGGGCTTGGCCACCGTGGGCTTGGTCGCGGACCTGGCTGCGGACTTGGCCGCCGGTTTACCGGCGAGTGTGGATTTGGCCGCGGGTTTATGCGATTTCACCGGTGGCTTGCGCGCTGCCTTGGCGGCGGCGATTTTGCGAGTCGCTTTCTTGGGGCTGACTTTTGCCGGCTTCTTAGCCGCTTTACTCGGTTTTTTCGAAGGCATATGCAGTTTCCGCTTCCTGACGAAAGAGCGCGCGATTATACCGGCGCAATGCCGCCTGTACAGGCCGCCGAGGCAACATCCATTAACTTTATTTGGCCTGTCTAACTCTATGATTGGAAAGAGTATCGGCCGGGAGGCTGAGGCCCATGCCGAAGCGCGCCGCCGGCGCTACGGCAGGGTTACAGGCGCGGCGCCCTGCCACCCCGGCCTGAGGTGTTCGGCCACGATCGTGGTGTAGATGCCGCCCCGCACATTGAAATCGGCCGCCAGACGCATGAACCGGGGCGCGGTTGCCTCAACCAGATCGGCCAGAATTTGATTGGTCACCGCCTCGTGATAGGCGCCGCGATTGCGGAACGACCAAATGTAAAGCTTCAAGGATTTCAACTCGACACAGCGTTCATCGGGTACGTATTCGAGTTTCAAGGTGGCGAAATCCGGCTGTCCGGTCTTCGGACACAGGCAGGTGAACTCCGGGATGGTCATCCGGATCGTATAGTCCCGCTCGGGCGTCGGATTTGCAAAAATTTCAAGAGATGTGTTCATCGCGTCGGGGAGGATGCTCATCGCCTCAGGGGTTTACGAAAGTGGCGTTTACTTTACACTACGCGCCACATTCATGGCCACGCGCCTCCAGTTACGCAACTCGTCACTCGAAGGCACGTCAAACCCGAGGTCGATCACAAACGATGCGCCTAACCAAACTCAAGATTGCAGGCTTCAAGTCCTTTGTCGATCCGACCACGGTCGGATTTCCGAGCAGCCTGACCGGCGTCGTCGGACCGAACGGCTGCGGAAAATCCAACATCATCGACGCGGTGCGCTGGGTGATGGGCGAGATATCCGCCAAGCACCTGCGCGGCGAGTCGATGGCGGACGTGATCTTCAATGGCTCGGTGGCGCGCAAGCCCCTGGGCACCGCGTCGGTTGAATTGGTGTTCGACAATTCCGACGGCAAGATCGGCGGCGCCTACGCGAGCTACAACGAGGTCGCCTTGCGCCGCTCGGTGAGCCGCGACGGCACCTCGGATTATTTCATCAACGGCATCAAGGTGCGCCGCAAGGACATCACGCAGCTGTTCCTCGGCACCGGCCTTGGTTCGCGCAGCTACGCCATCATCGAGCAGGGCATGATCTCGCGGGTGATCGAGGCGAGGCCCGATGACCTCCGGGCGTTCCTGGAGGAGGCGGCCGGCATTTCGCGCTACAAGGAGCGGCGCCGCGAGACCGAAGGCCGCATCGGCCAGACGCGCGAGAATCTCGACCGCCTGAACGATTTGCGCGAAGAGGTGGAGAAGCAGATTCGTCATCTGCAGAGGCAGGCCGCCACCGCACGGCGTTACCAGGTGCTGAAGGAAGAGGAGCGAAAATTGCAGGCCGAATTGCTGGCGTTGCGCTTGCAGGGGCTGGATCTCGAGGCTGGAGTCCGCGATGCGGCGACCGCGCGCTGCGAAACGGCGATGCACGCGGTGTTGGCGGATCTGCGCGCCATGGAATCGGCAATCGAACAGATCCGGGTCGACCAATCCGCAAAGTCCGACGCGCTCAACGCCATCCAGGCGCGCTTCTACGAAGCCGGCGCCGAAGTCACGCGAACCGAACAGAGCATTCAATATGCGCGCGAGCTGCAGCAACGGCAGCGTTCGGATTTGGAGCAAGCCGAGGTGCAAGTTCGGGATCTCGGCGACGTGATCCAACGCGATCACGGTCAGCTCGATACGCTGGCGCAGGAGCTCGCGACCATGATTCCCGGTCTCGATTCGGCGCATGACCAGGAGCGCGACGCGCGGCAGTTGCTGGATAATTGCGAGCGAGCGCTCGCGACCTGGCAGCTCGCTTCGGACGCCCACGCCCAATCGGTCGCGTTGGGTCAGAGAGAGACCCAGGTCGAACGCGCCCGGATCGAGCAGCTGGAAAACCAGCAGCGGCGTCTGTTGCAACAGCAGGAGCGCGATGAAACCGAGCGCGACGCGCTCGAACAGCTGCAGCCAACGGCCGCCCTGGAGACCCTGTCCTCGAAGTGCGACCTCGCGCAGCAGGCCGGCCAGAAGGCCGCGGCCGAATTGGCCGACGTGCTCGCGGAATTGTCGGTCGCCCGTGATCGCGAACGCGAGCAATCGCAATCGCTCGAGTCGCTGCGTGCGCGCTGGCAGCAGGCCCTCGGTTCGCAGGTCTCGACCGAAGCGGTGCAGCAGGCCGCGCTCGGCAAGGAAGCCGGCAAGGTCACTCAATGGCTGAAGGCGCATTCGCTCGACCAGCAACCGCGGGTGGCGCAACAGCTGCGCGTGGAGCGCGGCTGGGAGCGGGCGGTGGAGACCGTATTCGGATCGTATCTCGAAGCGGTGTGCGTGGACGGTCTGGATGCGGTGACGGGCCTGTTGGACGGTTTCGACGGCGGCCATTTGACAGTGGTGAGTCCGAGCAACGAGGGGCCGGCGAGGCCCGATGCGGCAAACCTGCGGGCGAAGGTGCATGGCGCGCCCTACCTCGGCGCGATGCTCTCGTCGGTGCTGACCGCCGAGTCGCTGGGTGAAGCGCTCAAGCTGAGGCGCGGACTGTCCGCCGGCCAATCCGTCGTCACGCGCGATGGAATCTGGATGGCGGCGGACTGGCTGCGGCTGTCGCGCGACCGCGAGCCGCACACCGGCGTGATCGAACGCGAGGAGTCGCTGCGCACGCTGCGCGCCGAGGTCAGCCGGCTCGCCGAGGAAGTCAAGAGTCTCGAGCACGAGTTGGTTATCACCCGTGAACGGGTGCGCGATCGCGAAGACAGCCGCGATCGGAATCAGATCGACGTCAACCGGCTGCATCGCGAACACGTGGACCGGCGGGCGGAGCTCGATGCGGCGCAAGCACGCAAGGACGACGCGGCGCGGCGCATGAGCCAGCTCGAGTCGCATCTTGCGGAGGTGCGCGCGGATCTTGCGCGCGCTGAAGGCGAGCTCAAGGTGTCGCGAGGCCGCATGGAGAAGGCCATCGACGGGCTGGTGGCGCTCGAGCCGGCGCGCCTGGATCTCGAGCAGGAACGCGAACGCATGCGAACCGAGCTGGCGGCGGCACGCACCGCGGCGCAGGCGGCGCAGCTGCATGCCCACGAACTGGCGCTGCAGGTTGAATCGCGTCGCTCATCGCACGCCTCGCTGCAGACCGCGCTCGAGCGCCTTGAGAAGCAGCTGCAGGAGCTGACCCAGCGCCGCGACGACGTGGCCCGGCAACTCGAGGACGGCGAGGCCCCCCTGCAGGCGCAGCTCGGAACGCTCGAACGGGCGTTGCAGGTGCGCGCCCAGGTGGAGCAGGAGCTAAACGCCGCAAAAATCGCCAGCGATGAGCTTGACGCACTGCTGCGCGAGCGCGAGGCGCAGCGTGCCTCGCTCGAGCAGCGGGTCGAGCAGTCGCGTGCCGCCATGGACGACGCGCGGCTTGCCGCACAGCAGGTGCGCGTACGCCGCGAAGGGGTCGCCGAACAATTGGCGGGCACTCAATTCGAACTGGCCGCGTTGCTCGCCGGGCTGGCGGCCGGAGCCGGCGTCGAGGCGTGGGAGGCGCAGCTCGAGGACACGAAGGGCAAGCTCGAGCGCCTCGGCCAGGTGAACCTCGCGGCGATCGGCGAATTCAAGGAGCAATCGGAGCGCAAGGAATACTTGGACCGCCAGTGCAAAGATCTGACCGACGCTCTCGAGACGCTCGAATCCGCGATGCGCAAGATCGATCGGGAAACCCGCACGCGGTTCCAGGATACCTTCGACCGGGTGAATTCCGGATTGAAGGAGAAGTTTCCGCGCTTGTTCGGCGGCGGCCATGCATATCTGGAGCTGGCGGGCGAAGAGCCGGAGGCGGCCGGCGTGTCGGTGATGGCGCGCCCGCCCGGCAAGCGCAACAGCACCATCAGTCAGTTGTCCGGCGGCGAGAAGGCATTGACGGCGGTGGCGCTGGTGTTCGCCATTTTCGATTTGAATCCGGCGCCGTTTTGCCTGCTGGACGAGGTTGACGCGCCGCTCGATGAGAACAACGTCGGCCGCTTCTGCGACATCGTGCGCGATATGTCGCGCAGCGTGCAGTTCATCTTCGTCACGCACAACAAGACCACCATGGAAATGGCCTCGCAGCTGATCGGCGTCACCATGAGCGAGCCGGGCGTGTCGCGCCTGGTGGCGGTGGATGTGGACGAGGCCGTGCGCATGGCTGCGATGTAAGGACGCGATCAGTTGGGCGAGTTGCGCTGGATATTGTCGGGGCTCGGAATCATGGCGCTTGGCGCCATTTGGTGGTGGACTGCGCGCCGATCCGCTCAAACACCGGGAAATCCAGAATTGCGCGAATCGGCCGCGCCGCCGCCGCCGCAGGCGTTCGGTCCGGCCGCCGCCGAAACCGGCGGGATCGGCAAGCGGACCCACGTGGGCGGCAGTCGCGAATGGGGCGTGCCGCCGCTGGAGCCTCTCGATATCCGCACCGCCGATTTCGAACCGGTGCCGCTGCTCGACGATGAGCCAATGCTGACGCAGGCCGATCTGCTCGAACTGACCATCGATATCGAAGAGCCGGACCGCGAGCGCCAGCCGGAATCGGCGCCGGCGCAGGAGCTGCCGACCGAGCCACCGGCGCCGGTCGCCGAGAACAGCGACCGGCTGGCCGCCGCAGCGGGTTCGAATGCGAGCGAGGCGCAAAAAATCATCACGGTGCGGGTCTGCGGCGTCGGCGATGCGCGCTGGTCGGGGTCGGCATTGATGGCGGCGCTGGAATTGAACGGACTGGCGTATGGGCGCTACCAGGTCTATCACCGCAACCACAGCGACGGGCGCAGCATATTTTCTGTCGCGAGTCTGATCGAGCCCGGCACTTTCGATTTGCAGCGCATGCCCGCCGAGGAATATCGCGGCGTGACGTTGTTTGCGGTGCTGCCGGGGCCCCTGGAGCCGCTGCGCACGGTCGATGCGCTGATGGCCGCGGCGCGCGATTTGGCGCGCGAGCTTTCCGGAACCGTGCAGGACGCCAAGGGAGTGCCGTTCTCGCCGCAACGCATCGCGGCGCTGCGCGAAGAGGTGGCCCATTTCCAAGCTCAATTGTCCTGAGAGCCGGATGCCGTGACCTTAGGGCGAAAAGCGAATGCGGCAAGGAGCGCAGCGCAGGCACGCATCGCCGGGCTGCGCGAACAAGTGGATCGATACAACTATCAGTACTATGTGCTCGATAATCCGGAGGTGCCGGACGCCGAGTACGACCGGTTGATGATCGAGTTGCGCGATCTTGAGACCCGAAATCCCGAGCTGCTGAGTGCGACCTCGCCGACGCAGCGCGTCGGGGCAACCCCGGTCGCCGCTTTCGGCGCCGTGCGCCACCGGGTTCCAATGCTGTCGCTGGAAAACGCCTTCAGCGAACAGGACGTGCGGGATTTCGAGCGGCGAATTTGCGAGCGATTGCCGCTGAAGGAGCCGATCCGTTTCTCGGCCGAGCCCAAAATGGACGGTTTGGCGGTCAGCGCGCGCTACGAGAAGGGGGTGTTGGTGCAGGGAGCCACCCGCGGCGACGGCGAAACCGGCGAAGACATCACGCAAAACCTCCGCACCATCGGATCGCTGCCGCTCGAGTTGAGGGCGGCGGATGTACCGCGGGTGCTCGAGGTGCGCGGCGAGGTGTTCATGCCGATCGCCGGTTTCGAAAAGCTGAACAAGGACGCGGCGGCTCGCGGGGAGAAGGTCTTCGTCAATCCGCGAAACGCCGCCGCCGGCAGTTTACGCCAGCTCGATGCGCGCATCACCGCTGCCCGGCCGCTCGATCTGTTCATCTACGGCATCGGCCAGGTGGAGGGCGGCACGATGCCCGCGCATCATAGCGAGGTGCTGCAATCCCTGCGCCGTTGGGGATTCAAGATCAATTCGCAGTCGTGCGTGGTCGAGTCGATCGACGGGTGTCTCGAGTATTACCGCGAAATGGGCGCTGCGCGCAGCACATTGCCCTATCAAATCGACGGTGTGGTCTACAAGGTCGACGACATCGAATTGCAGCGGCAATTGGGGTACGTATCGCGAGCTCCGCGTTGGGCCATTGCACATAAATATCCGGCCGAGGAGGCGCTGACGACGGTGCGCGACATCGAATTTCAGGTGGGGCGCACCGGCGCGTTGACCCCGGTGGCGCGGCTTGCGCCGGTGTTCGTCGGCGGAGTGACGGTCAGCAATGCCACGCTGCACAATATCGATGAGATGACGCGCAAGGACGTGCGCCCGGGCGATACGGTGGTGATCCGGCGCGCCGGCGACGTCATCCCGGAGGTGGCGCGTGTATTGCCCGAACGCCGCGTCGCGGGCGCGAAACTGGTGAAACTTCCGAGAGTCTGTCCGGTGTGCGGCTCTGTTGTGGTCAGGGAGGCAGAACAGGCCGTCGCACGCTGCACCGGGGGCAGGGCGTGCGCGGCGCAGCGCAAGGAGGAGATCAAGCATTTCGCCTCGCGCCGCGCACTCGACATCCAAGGGCTCGGCGACAAGCTGGTCGAGCAGCTGGTGGATCAGGACTTGGTGCGCACGCCCGCGGATCTGTTCGATCTAATTGCGGAGCAGCTTGCGACGCTCGAGCGCATGGGCGAGAAGTCCGCGCAGAAGCTGCAGACCGCGATAGCCGCCGCGAAACATACCACCCTGGCGCGCTTCTTGTACGCGCTCGGCATACGGGATGTCGGGGAGGCGACGGCGCTTGCGTTGGCGAAGCATTTCGGCGATCCGGCGTCGCTGCGGGCCGCATCGGTGGAGGAACTGCAGCAAGTTCCGGATGTGGGGCCGGTGGTGGCCGGACACATCGTCGCCTATTTCGGCAACGCCGAGAATTCGAAACTGGTCGATCGCCTGCTGGCGAGCGGCATGACCTGGCCTGCGCCGGTTCGGTCGGGCCGATTGCCGTTGGCAGGCCAGACCTTCGTGCTGACCGGAGCCCTGCCAACCATGACGCGTGAGCAGGCCGCCGAGCAGATCGTTCAACGCGGCGGCAAGGTCAGCGGCAGCGTTTCGAAAAAGACCGACTACGTGGTGGCGGGCGAGGAGGCGGGCTTGAAACTCAAGAAGGCCCGGGAACTCGGCATTGCCGTGCTCGATGAACAGGCGTTACTGAAATTGCTGCGGGGCTAGCGGGCCCCTGCGGACCCGCCAGCCGAACGCATGGATCAGAGTTTCGTTTCTATAGCTTCTTTTCTATTTTGGCGTTCTTCTTCAAGTCCTCGACATAGGCCTGCAGCTTCTTGCGAACCAGCGAGTTGGTGAGCTGCGCCTTGATCTGATCGAACTGCGGCGGAGCCGCTTCACGGGTGTCCTCGAGCTGAATGACGTGCCAGCCATACTGGGTTTGCACCGGCTCCGGGGTGACTTCGCCCTTCTTCAAGGTTTTGACCGCGTCGGCAAACGGCTTGACCATGCGCGAGGTGGTAAACCAGCCCAGGTCACCGCCATTCGCCTTGGAGCCGGTGTCGAGGGACTGAGCCTTGGCCAGATCCTCGAATTTCGCACCGTCCTTCAGTTTCTTGATGATCTGGGCGGCCTGATCCTTGGTCGCGACCAGAATGTGCCGGGCGTGATATTCGGTCTTGTCCATCGAGGCGACGGCGGTGTCATATTCGGCGTGCAACTGAGCATCCGTCGGGTCCTGGCCTTTCAGAATCTTTTGCGATGCGGCGTCGGCGAGCACGCGAATGCGCAACACCTGGAGTTGCGCGGCGGTCTCGAGGTCCTTGTCCAACCCATCCTTTTCGGCCTGCGACGCCATGAGCTGCATGCTGATCATCTCGTCCAGCACCTGATTCTTCTGTTCGGGGGTCAATTCCTGCTGCTTGCCCTGAAGCAGCCCCTTCACGTAGATATCGAATTCGTTGCGCGATATCGTCGTTCCGTTGACGATGGCGGCCGCAGCTGCCGCGGGCGCCGACTTGTCCGCGGCCGCGGGGGCCGCCGGCTGCTGAGTCTTGCCGCACGCCGTCAGCATGGCAATGGCGAGCACGGTGGTAGCGACGGTCCACGGTGTACGAAAAAATTGGCTCATTTGGGTCCTTTAGGCAAAAAAAAGCGACTTTGGCCGAACTGGCCGATGCGCCCGGGGCCGGCAGTTTAAGGCAATTTGCGTCGATTGGCGAAAAAGAAAGGCGCTGCCGCAGCGCACTCAATCGGCCGGCGGCAGCGCTTCGATCGCCAGGGCGTGGATGTCGCTTTTCAGCATGTCGGCGAGCGCCGCGTAGACCAGGCGGTGGCGAGCCACCGGGGAAATGCCGCGAAACGCCTCGGCCACGATGCGGATGCGAAAGTGACTCGCGCCCCCCGCCGCTCCGGCATGCCCGGCGTGGCGGTGGCTTTCGTCCTCCACGGCGAGTTCCAGGGGCGAGAAGCGCGCCGTGAGCTGCCGGCGCAAGCGATCTTCGCGCGCGGCGCGAGTCACGGCTGAGCGGCGCCCGATTCGGCGGGCCTCACCCGGGTGTTCAGCCACAGCACCTGGGGAATCATGAACAACAGCATCGCCGCGCTGATGCCGAACACCTTGAAGTTCACCCACGCGCTCTCGGCAAAGTTGTGTGCCACATAGATGTTCGCCGCCGCGAGCAGCGCGAACCAGCCCACCCAAAGCACATTGATGAACAACCAGGTGCGATTGGAAATATTCAGCGGCTCCTTGAAGGCGCTTTCGAGCAGGCGGCGCGCCAGCGGCTGCCTGCCGATGACCATGCTGCCGAGAAAGGCGACCGCGGTGAGCGTGAGCAGCACGGTGGGTTTCCATTGAATGAAGCGCTTGTCGTGCAGCAACAGTGTCGCTGCGCCCAATGCCAGCACCACCGCGACCGTGATCAGGTGCGCGGCCTTGAAGCGGCCGGCGCTCCAGCGATGCGCGAGCAGCACCAGCGTGCAGGTGATCATCAGCGAAGCGGTGGCCCAGTAGATGCCGAACAGTTTGAAAATAACGAAGAAAACGACCAGCGGCGACCAATCGAGGAACGGTTTCATGCGCGTATCATAGCTCCAAGAATCATGAGTATTTATCTGCAACTGCATCCGGTCTCACCCCAGCGACGCTTCATTCGCCAGGCGGCCGACTGTCTGCGCGGCGGCGGGGTGATCGTCTACCCCACCGATTCGTGCTATGCGCTCGGCTGCCACATCGGCGACAAGACGGCGTTGGAGCGAATTCGCACCATTCGCGACACCGATCGCAATCATCATTTTACCCTGGTATGCCGCGATTTGGCGGACATTGGCCGCTATGCCCTGGTTGACAACTGGCAATACCGGCTGCTGCGCGCCCACACGCCCGGTCCCTACACCTTCCTGCTCAAGGCATCGCGCGAGACGCCGCGGCGCTTGAAGCACGAACGGCGCGGCACCATTGGCCTTCGGGTACCCGACCATCCGGTGCCGAAGCTGCTGCTCACCGAGTTGGGTGAGCCGTTGATGAGTTCGACATTGTTGCTGCCGGGCGAGGAGCTGCCGCGCACCGATGCGAAGGAAATCTACGACCGCCTGCAGTACGGCGTCGATCTGGTGCTCGACGGCGGCAATTGCGGGCTGGTGCCGACTTCGGTGATCGATTTGTCGGGCGACCACGCGGTTGTGGTGCGGGTCGGCCGCGGCGACGTGGCCCCTTTTGCGAGCGCCGCACCCGTATAATAGCCGGCAGGCGCGGGCGATGGAGATCGCGTTAATTTTAAGTAATGAGTATAAGCATTGGAATTATCTGATTTTCTTTCGAAGATTTCGATCTGGGCAGTGCCGGTTCTATTCGCCATCACCTTGCATGAGGTGGCCCACGGCTGGACCGCCAGATACTTCGGCGATCGGACCGCGGAGCTGCTCGGGCGTCTGAGCCTGAACCCGCTGCGCCACATCGACCCCATCGGTACGGTGCTGGTGCCGGGCCTTCTGCTGGCGATCGGCGCGCCGCTGATCGGCTGGGCCAAACCGGTGCCGGTGGCGACCAAGGCGCTGCGCAATCCGCGCCGCGCGATCGTGTGGGTTTCATTGGCAGGACCGGGGGCCAATTTGCTGATGGCGGCCCTGTGGTGCGCCGTGCTGGGCGCCATCGCCCGGGTGCACGGTAATACGACCCTCATCGATTGGATCGCGCTGATGGCCCAGGCCGGCATATGGATCAACGTGGTGCTGGCGATATTTAATCTATTGCCGATCCCGCCGCTCGACGGGGGTCGCGTGCTTGCCGGGCTGTTGCCGCCCCGACTGGGCGCCCGATTGGAAAAGATGGAGCCGGTGGGCTTGTTCGTGGTGCTTGGTCTCTCGGCATTGGGAATGTTCGGATGGTTGTTCGAGCCGGCCTATCGAGTGATAGGCCGCCTCATCAACGTATTGGTCGGAGCGCCGGCATGATCGGACCCGCGCAGAATCGGCGAGTCTTGTCCGGCATGAGGCCGAGCGGCATGCTGCACCTCGGAAATTATCACGGCGCCCTCAAGAACTGGATCGAGCTGCAGTACCAGTACGAATGCTATTTCTTCATCGCCGACTGGCATGCCTTGACCACGGGCTACGAGGATACGTCCAAGCTCGAGGAGTACACGTGGACCATGGCCATCGATTGGCTTGCCGCGGGCCTGAACCCCGGCGTCGCGACGCTGTTCATCCAGTCGAAAGTGCCCGAGCACGCGGAATTGCATCTGCTGCTGTCGATGATCACGCCGCTCGGCTGGCTGGAGCGGGTGCCCTCCTATAAGGACCAGCAGACTCAGCTCGCGGATCGCGATTTGAGCACCTATGGTTTTCTCGGCTACCCGTTGCTGCAGTCCGCGGACATATTGCTGTACCGGTCCCAGTACGTGCCGGTGGGCGAGGACCAAGTGGCGCACGTGGAAATCACCCGCGAGATCGCGCGGCGCTTCAATCACATCTACGGGCGCGAGCCGGAATTCGAGCAGAAGGCCGAGAAAGCAATCAAGAGCCTGGGTGCGCGCAATTCCTCGATGTATCGCGCGCTGCGCAAGGAGTACCAGGAAAAAGGCGACGCCGAGGCGCTGGCGAAGGCCCACGCGCTGGTGGAGGCGAATGCGCGGCTCACCGTTGCAGACCGCGAACGGTTGCTCGGCTACCTCGAGGGCACCGGCATCGCGATTCTTCCGGAGCCCGAGGCGCTGCTCACCGCTACTCCGAAAGTACCCGGCTTGGACGGGCGCAAGATGTCGAAGTCCTACGGCAATACCATCGGGCTGCGCGAGGAGCCGGATTCGGTGGTGAAGAAAGTAAAAGCCATGCAGACCGATCCGGCCCGCATACGCAGGAGCGACCCGGGCGATCCGGATAAATGCCCGGTATGGGATTTGCACAAGATCTATTCGCAGGCCGACACCCGGGCGTGGGTGCAGAAGGGATGTCGCAGCGCGGGGATCGGCTGCCTGGAGTGCAAGGCGCCGCTGATCGAGAAGATCGTCGAGGAGATCTCCGGGATAACCAAGCGCGCGCAGGAGTTCGAGGAGAATCCGGAGCTTGTAAGGGGTATCATCGCGGAGGGGTGTGAGCGCGCACGTACGGCGGCGCGCGGCACGATGGATGCGGTGCGCCAAGCCATGTCGATGAACTACCGATGAGACCCGAGTTGACGCTGGTGTCGAACAAGCCGTCGGAGCCGCCGGCGACCGTGTCCGCCCACCTGCAGGCCGAGATGCCGTTTGCGGTCGTGGAGGGCCAACCCATTACCGAGATGCCGCGTGATCTGTACATCCCGCCGCAGGCGCTCGAGGTGTTTCTCGAGGCTTTCGAGGGTCCGCTCGACATGCTGCTGTACCTGATACGGCGCCAAAATCTCGACGTCCTCGACATTCCAATCGCCGAAATCACCCGCCAATACATGCGCTACATCGAATTGATGCAGGTGCTGCAATTGGAGCTGGCGGGGGAATACCTGCTCATGGCCGCGACGCTCGCCGAGGTCAAATCGCGCATGCTGTTGCCGCGGATGCACTCGGCCGACGCCGCCGACGAGGCCGATCCGCGTGCGGAATTGGTGCGCCGGTTACAGGAATACGAGCGCTTCAAGCGAGCCGCCGAGGGAATCGACCGCATGCCCCGGTTGGATCGCGATACCTGGGTGGCCTCGGCGGAACTGGTCGATCGAAAGGTGGTGCGAATTGCGCCCCGGGTAACGCTGCAAGAAATGCTGGCGGCCTTTCAGGAAGTGCTGTCCCGCAACGACATGTTCGCGCACCACCACGTGCAGCGTGAGCCGCTCTCGGTGAGGCAGCGTATGACCGACGTGTTGTCGGCCCTGACCGCGGGCGCGTTCGTGGATTTCGTACAGCTGTTTAGTCCGCAAGAGGGGCGTCGCGGCGTTACCGTAACCTTCGTGGCCATTTTGGAATTGCTGCGCGAAGGATTGATCGAAATGGTTCAATCGGAATCCTATGGTCCACTGCATGTGCGTCTGGGCAATCCGGCTCGACACTTGAAACTGGTGGCTGACGACAATGCCGCCAACGACGACCTTGAGAGAACTCAATGAACGACCAATACGTACGAAATGTGATCGAGGCGGCGCTGCTTGCCGCCGGGCGGCCGCTCGGACAGGACGAGCTCATCGGCTTGTTCGACGAGCGCGACGGATCGAATGCCGAGGAAGTGCAGGCCGCGCTCGAAGCGCTGCACCATGACTACGAGACCCGGGGGATCGAGCTGGTGGAAGTCGCGAACGGCTATCGAATCCAGATCCGGGCGGGTGTGGCACAACCGGTGTCGCGGCTGTGGCAGGAGCGTCCGGCCAAATATTCCCGCGCGCTGCTTGAGACATTGGCACTCGTGGCCTATCGGCAGCCGATCACGCGCGGCGAAATCGAGGATATTCGCGGCGTGGCCGTGAACCCCAACATCATCAAGACCCTGCTCGAGCGCGGCTGGATTCGCGTCGTCGGTCAGCGCGACGTGCCCGGCAGGCCGGAGCTGCTCGGAACCACCCGGGAATTCCTGGATTACTTCGGCCTGAAGAGGCTGGACGATCTGCCGACGCTTGCGCAGCTGAAGGAGCTCGAGGACTTGCGCGTGCAGTTGACTCTGCCCGGCGCCGAAACCGCGGATGCGCCGCTCGCGGAGGGCACGCAGGCCGCCGAGAGCGCTTCGGCGGCACCGCTGTGCGAGAGCGCCGATGCGGCAGCGGACGAGGAGGAGCCGGAGCCGGCTGATGCGGCCTCGGCACGGCCTCAAGGGCTGGTAGCCCGCGGCGCCGCAGACGATGCGGATTGATGCGGACGCATCCGCCACGGCGGCGGCCGGCACCGCATAAGGGTCCGGCGTCGCGCAAGGGGCCGGCGCCCGGCAAGGAGCCGCCGCTCGAGCGGGTGCAAAAACTGCTGTCGGCGGCCGGCGTGGGCTCGCGCCGCGAGGTGGAGCGTTGGATCCGCGAAGGACGGCTGCAGATCAACGGCGAGGTGCCGGCGTTGGGTGCGCGGCTCGGGGCCCGCGACCGGATCACTCTCGACGGCCGGCCGGTGCGCCTGCATGCGCAGAAATCCCATGAATCGCACGTGCTGTTGTATCACCGCTCGCCGGGCGAGACGCTCGATTTGAAGGCGGCGACGGCACGCGCCGCCGAGCATCTGAATCTGCCGCGCTCCTCGGGCCGTTGGCTTGCGGTACAACCCTTGCCGCCGGTGGACGGCGGCCTGGAAGTTCTCACCGATGACGGATCCTGGGCGCATCGGGTGTCGCGTGGCGTGCATGCGCTCACCATCGACTACGTGCTGCGCATGCGCGGAGCGCTCACCGATCCATTGGTCGAGGAGTTTCGGGCGGCCACCGACTGCGAGGGAGAGCCGATGAGCATTTTGCAGGCCGATCCCCAGTATGGCGCGGGATTCAATCACTGGCTCCACGTCACGGCGCGCGCGACTCGATCCGCCCAAGTGCGGCATTGGTGGGCGGCGCGCGGCATCATCGTCAGCCGGCTCATGCGGGTGCGCTTCGGTCCTGTGCATTTGTCGAGGGAGCTGCCGCGCGGGCATTCGCGCGCCCTGTTGGCGAGCGAGCGCAACGCGTTGATGAACGAGATCGATGCCGCGAAAGCCGCCCATGAGGCGCAATCGCAAACCGATGCGGCGGCGCCCTAGCCGGAACGATTCATGAATTACAGGCAAGCGCGCAGAAGGCCTATCGTTCATGAATAGCGCCGGCTAGGGGAATACTCGGGCAGAGGCCTACCCGCCGGTCTTCGGTTCGGAGGAGGCGAGCAGTTCCTTGAGATATTGTTGCCACGCCGCGGCCCAGGTGTGGGTGCCGTGTCCGTGTGTCTGGCTCGAGGCGGGCAGGAGCACGAAGCGGCCTGTCTTCAGACGTTTGATCTCGCGCTCGGCGATGCCGAGTTCGGGCGGATTGACGAAATCGTCCGCCGAGTTGATCCACATGACCGGCATGCTGATTTTGTCGAGGCCGGCGGCAGGGTCGTAATTGCGCGAGGCGTTGACTTGATACAGCAAGTCATTCGCGTCCAGGTCTTCCAGCTGGCGCTGCATGTACTTCTGCAGGAATTCATCGGCGGCGTCGCGCGTCGGCAGGGCGAGCTGCATTTGGATCGGCGAGCTGCCAACGATGAGCAGCAGGCCGGCCGCGGTGCGCAACGCCGCCGTCGGTTCGCTGCGGTATTCCCCCTGCATCCACTCCCGATCCGAGCGAATCGCATCCATGATCAGATCGCGCCACAGCCGATTGCGGCCCGCGATCTGCGCGGGCAGGCAGGCGAGTGGCATCAGCGCATCCATGAAGTCGGGATGGCGCTCCGCCCAGATCCACGAATGCATGCAGCCCATCGAAGTGCCCATCACCAGCCGCAGATGATCCACCTGCAGGCCCTGCGTCAGCAGCAGGCGCTGGGCGGCCACCATGTCCTCGTAGTCGTATTGGGGGAACTGCGCGTGCAGACCGTCGCTCGGCTTGCTGGAGCCGCCGTGGCCGATGCCGTCCGGCAGAATGATGTAGAAGCGGCTGCTGTCCAGCAACTGACCCTTGCCGAACAAGACTCCGGCGAACCGGTCGACGAGAAAGCTGCGTCCCGAACCTCCGGTGGCGTGCAGGATGAGCACCGCATTGTTGACCCTGCCCTGCGCATCGCGGTGCGGTTTGCCGAGCGTCGTGTAGTGCAGGCGCAGCTCCGGCAACGTCTCTCCGGAGACAAAGCGGAAGTCCGCGGCGACATAGTCGCCTTCGGTCGCCTTGAGCGCGACGGCGGTCGCTTCGGCGCATACGGCCTGCGGGGCAAGCCACAGACAGGCCGCCGTGCAAACCGCCGCGGCGAGGGCGGTTAAAGAGCTTCGCTGGGTCATCGTAGCGCTCCTGCGTTGAATCACTGCGCGTCGAAATATTCGCCGTTGATGCCGCGCGCATGCGGCCCAAGCAAATACAGAAACGGCCCCGCGACCGAGACCGGGTTCGGCAACGTGTTTGGATCCTCCGCCGGATACGCGGCGGCGCGCATGCCGGTGCGCATGCGCCCCGGATTGACGCTGTTCACGCGGATATTCCCTTCGCTTTCGAGCTCCTGAGAAAGAATGCAGCGCACCGATTCCAAGCCGCTCTTGGACACCGCGTAGGCTCCCCAAAAGGGGCGCGGGCTCTTCACCACGCCGCTGCTGACGAAGATGACCGAGGCATCGGTCGAGTTGCGCAAACTGGGCAGCAGTACCTGGGTAAGAATAAAGGGCGCGGTGAGATTCACATGCAACACGCGGCACCAGGTGGGGACATCGTACTGCTCCAGCGGCGTGCGGTCGCCCAACAGAGCCGCGGCGTGAACCAAGCCGTCCAACCGGCCGAATGCATCGGCGACGGTCTTGGCCAATTGGTCATAGTCCACGGCGGTCGCGGTGGCCAGATCCAATTTGGCGATGGCCGGCTGCGGCGCACCCAGAGCCTCGATTTCATCGTATAGGGCGTCGAGCTTGGCGCCGTTGCGCCCCGATAGAATCACGCTCGCGCCGGCGCGAGCGCATTCCAGCGAGAGCGCTCGTCCAAAGCCGCCGCCGGCTCCGGTGACCAGAATGATGCGACCGCGCAGCAGGCCGGCCTCGGGAATGTATGGTTTGGGTATCGGCATCGAGGCTCCGCAATGCGTTTAAGTTTGCCGCGCGGCCGCGGTTGGGCTCTTCAAGCAGATTCAGGGGGCGTTTGATCGACGCCATGCGGTTCGCGCGCCAGCGTGTCGATGTGTTCGATGGAGTCGAGTTCGCGGTTGACACGCAGGCCGAGCCCCGGAAAGCGGCGCGCGGCCGGCAGCACCTGCTGTTCGAGCGAACCGACCGCCTTATTGAACGAGTCGACGCTGTTGCCGAGCGACTTGCCCAATTTGGCGAGATGTTCGCCGAACACGGCGAGGCGCTTGTACAGGTCTTCGCCCAGCCTGCGGATTTCCGCGGCATTGTCCGCAAGAACCCCCTGCTTCCATCCGTAGGCCACGGCTTTCAACAGGGCAACGAGGCTGGTGGGCGTGGCCAGCATGACGTTCTGTCGCAGCGCCTCGTCGATCAAACCGGGATTTTCCTGCAGCGCCGCGGATAGAAATTGATCGCCGGGCAGGAACAGCACCACGAAATCCGGGCTGTGCTCGAACTGCGACCAATATTGCTTGGACGACAATTCGCGCACCCGCGCGCCGACGAGTTGCGCATGCCGCCGCAGCTGCATGCCGCGCTCGTCATCGCTTTGCGCTTCCACGGCGGCGAGATACGCATCGAGCGGCGTCTTCACGTCGACCACGATGTCGCGGCGTTCCGGCATGTGTACGATCATGTCGGGCCGGATCGCGCCGTTCCCGGTCGACTGGTGCTGCTGCTCGGTGAAGTCGACGTGCGCGCTCATCCCGGACAATTCAACCAGCCGCCTCAGCGTGATCTCGCCCCATTGGCCGCGCACGTCCGGCCGGCGCAGTGCGGTCACCAAATTGCGCGTCTCGCGCGACAACAGGTTTTGTCCGACTGCCAGCGTTTCCATCTGGCTCTTGAGCGTGGCGAAGGCATCAATTCGATCGCGTTCGATGCTTTGAATCTGCGCTTCGGTCTTGGCGAGCGCCTCGCGGATCGGCCGCACCATGGATTCGATGGCGGTCTCGCGTTCCTTGAGCGAGGCGGATGCGTCCAGCTGCTGGCGCGTGAGGCGCTCGCGCGCCAGCTGCAGAAAAATTTCGCTGTTGCTCTTGAGGCTGTCCTGGGCGAGTTCACCGAACACGGCGCGCAATTGCTCCCGGGCGCGTTCCAGCGCCTGCTCGCGTTCGCTGCGGGCGACCTCTTCGGTTTTGATCTGTGCGTGCAGCGTCGTCAATTCGACGCGCAGCGCGTGTTCGCGCCGGGCGCGCAACAAAAGCGCCGCCAGCGCCCCGAGCACCAATCCGACGATGCCTCCCGCCGCCAGCGCCGGCCACACGCCGCCGTCGCTCATGTGCGCCCGCTGCGGTCGAGCCAACCGAGCAAGTCGGCCGGCTGTGCGACCGAACCGTCGCCGCCCCATGCCCGCCAATCCTCCTCATCGCCGAGGTAGCCGTAGGTCGCCACCAGGGCCGGCATGCCGGCCGCGTGGGCCGCCTGCACGTCACGCTCGGCATCGCCCACATAAATGCAGGCCTCGGCGCCGACGCCGGCGAGCTTCGCGGCATGCAGCATCGGCAAGGGATGCGGTTTACGTTCGCTCACGGTATCGCCGCTCACCACGCATGCGAATCGCTCGCGCAGATCGAGCTGCGCGAGCAGCGGGTCGGTGAGCCAGGCCGGCTTGTTGGTGACGATCCCCAAATTCAAGCCGCGGGTCGACAGCTCCGCGAGGACCGAGTCCATGCCGCCAAACAGGTGCGTGCGCAGGCCCACGCCGGCCGCGTATATCTCGAGAAACCGGCTCTGCAGGGCCGCGAACCGCTGCGGATCCGCATCCGGAAAGCCGAGGTTGATCAAGCGAGCGGAGCCATGGCTGACGGACGGGCGCACCGCCTCGAACGCGAGCGGCGCTAGCCCCTGTTCGACGCGCACCGCATTCAGCGCATCGACCATTTCTGGCGCCGTATCGAGCAGGGTGCCGTCCAGATCGAACAGGATTGCGCGCAGCGGGGCGGGCATGTCAGGTGGCGCTCGAACCGGGTGCGGTGCGCCGGAAATGCGCGAGATAGTTCACGCTGGTGTTCGGCGACAGGCGAAATGCCCGGGTCAAGGGGTCGTACGAGATGCCGCACAGATCGACGAGTTCGAGGCCGGCGGCCCTTCCCCAGCGCGCGAGTTCCGAGGGCCGGATGAATTTCAAGTATTCATGCGTGCCGCGAGGCAGGACTCGTGCGATGTATTCGGCGCCGAGAATCGCCACCGCGAACGCCTGCGGATGGCGGTTCAGGGTCGATACGATGACATCGCCGCCGGGCTTCGCCAGAGCGGCGAGCGCTTGAAGGGCCGCGGCCGGGTCCGGAACGTGCTCGAGCATCTCCATGCAGGTGACCGCATCGAAGGCGCCCGGGCGTTTGCGTGCGAGATCCTCCGCGGCCGCAGTGCAATAGTCGACGCCGATCTCGGCCTGCAGAGCGTGCAATTCGGCGACCTCGATCAGGGCCGGCGCAAGGTCGATTCCGAGTACGCGCGCACCGGCGCGCGCCATGGATTCGGAGAGAATTCCGCCGCCGCAGCCGACGTCGAGAATCTGCTTGCCGGGCAGCGCCGCGGCGCGATCCACATACCGCAACCGCAGCGGATTCAGTTCGTGCAGCATTTTGGACGGTCCATTCGGATCCCACCAGCTCTGCGCGAGGGCGGTGAACTTGGCCAATTCCGCCGGATCGGCATTTTGCACCGGAGCCGTCATGCGCCGCTCCCGTGCGCGGCCGCGGGCCGGATCCGGCGGGGCTCGAAGCTCAAATCGGGGGGTAGGGCGAGCATACCCAAAGTATATCGGCTAATCGCCTTTAGCGGCTTAAACTGCCGAGGATCTGTGCTAGAATTAGCCGATGTTGAGACCATGTCTCGCCTCCATTAAACCCGCTTAATTTGTAGCCCGAAGGCTCATCCGGACTCTCGCTTATGGCCGAGATCGCACGCGAAATATTGCCCGTAAATCTCGAAGAGGAGATGCGGAAGTCCTACCTCGATTACGCCATGAGCGTGATCGTCGGGCGTGCGCTGCCCGATGTGCGCGACGGCCTGAAGCCCGTGCACCGGCGCGTGCTGTACGCCATGCGCGAATTGGGCAACGACTACAACAAAGCATATAAAAAGAGCGCGCGCGTTGTGGGCGATGTCATCGGCAAATACCATCCGCACGGCGACGCCTCGGTCTACGACGCCATCGTGCGCATGGCGCAGCCGTTCTCAATGCGCTACATGCTGGTCGATGGCCAGGGAAACTTCGGCTCGGTCGACGGCGATCCGCCCGCGGCCATGCGCTACACCGAAGTGCGCATGTCGAAGCTGGCGGCGGAGCTGCTGGCCGATATCGACAAGGAAACGGTCGATTTCAGCCCGAATTACGACGAATCGGAGAGCGAACCGGCGGTCCTGCCGACACGCGTGCCGAATCTGCTGATCAACGGCTCCTCCGGCATTGCGGTCGGCATGGCGACCAATATTCCGCCGCACAACCTCAACGAGATCATCAGCGCCTGCATCGCGCTGATCGGGAACCCGGATATAACGCTCGCCCAACTGATGCAGATCGTTCCCGGCCCGGACTTTCCGACTGCGGGCCTTATCAACGGCGCGCAAGAGATCGTCACCGCCTACAAGACCGGCCGTGGCCGGCTGCACGTGCGCGCGCGCACCCACATCGAGGATGTTGGCAAGGGCGATCGCCAGGCGATCATCATCACCGAACTGCCCTATCAGGTGAACAAGGCCAGGCTGATCGAGCGCATCGCCGACCTGGTGCGCGACAAGCTCATCGAGGGCATCGCTTCGGATGGATTGCGCGACGAGTCGGACAAGGATGGCATGCGCGTGGTGATCGAGCTGAAGCGCGGCGAGGTGCCCGAGATTCTGCTGAACAATCTGTTTGCGCAGACCACGATGGAAACGGTGTTCGGCATCAACATGGTGGCGCTGGTCGACGGCCAGCCGCGTCTGCTCGGCTTGAAGGAGATGCTCGACGCGTTCCTGCGCCATCGGCGCGAGGTGGTCACCCGGCGCACGGTGTACGAGCTGCGCAAGGCGCGCGAACGGGGCCACGTGTTGGAAGGTCTGGCGATCGCGCTCGCCAACATCGACGAAATCATCGCGCTGATCAAGGCATCGCCCTCGCCCGCGGAGGCGAAGGTCGCGCTGGTCGCCAGAGCATGGGGCCCGGGCGCCGTGCCGGATATGCTGGCGCGCGCCGGCGCGATCAGCACGCGCCCGGAAGGCGAGACGGTGCCGTTGGGGATGATCGGCGGAACCTACCGCCTCACGGACATTCAGGCGCAGGCGATTTTGGACATGCGCCTGAACCGGCTGACCGGCCTCGAGCAGGACAAGATCATCGCGGAATTTCAAGAGCTGTTGGTCTTGATCCGCGACCTGAGCGACATCCTGGCGCGCCCGGAGCGCCTGCTCGCGGTCATCCGCGGCGAACTCGAGTACATCCGCGACAACTTCGCCGACAAGCGGCGTACCGAGATCATCGTCAATCACGAGGACCTCACGATCGAGGATCTGATATCGCCTGAGGACGTGGTGGTGACCCTGTCGCATGGCGGCTACGCCAAGGCGCAGCCGGTCTCCGCCTACCAGGCTCAGCGTCGCGGCGGGCGCGGCAAGGCGGCGACCAGCGTCAAGGACGAGGATTTCGTCGACAAGCTGTTCGTGGCCAATACACACGACACGCTCCTGTGCTTTTCCGACCACGGCAAGCTGTACTGGCTCAAGGTGTATCAGCTGCCGCAGGCGAGCCGGGGTTCGCGCGGCAAGCCGATCGTGAATCTATTGCCGCTTCAGGATGGCGAGCGCATCAGCGCCATGCTGTCGATCAAGGAATTCGAGGAAGGCAAGTTCGTGTTCATGGCGACCAGCTTTGGCACCGTCAAGAAGACCTCCTTGGCGCTGTTTTCGCGGCCGCGCGCGAACGGCATCATCGCCGCTGCACTCGACGAGGGCGACAAGCTGGTCGGCGCCGCAATTACCGACGGCACCAGAGATATCCTGCTGTTCACCAGCGGCGGCAAGGCGATTCGCTTCAACGAGGACGAGGTGCGGTCGATGGGCCGGGAAGCCGCGGGCGTGCGCGGAGTCAAGCTCAGCGACGATCAGCGGGTCAATGCGCTGATCGTGGCCGAACAGGGCTACATCCTGACGGCGTCCGAAAACGGCTTCGGCAAGCTCACCCCGCTCGAGGACTACCCCCGCCACGGCCGCGGCGGCCAGGGCGTGATCGCGCTGCAGGTTACGCACCGCAATGGCCGCTTGATCGGCGCTCTGCAGGTCGGTCTGGACGACGAGATCATGCTCATGAGTCATAGCGGCACGCTGGTACGCACGCCGGTCAAGGACATATCCGTGGTCGGTAGAAATACCCAGGGCGTGCGCCTGATCAGGCTGGAGGAGGGCGATCAACTCTCCGGATTGGAGCGCATCGATGGGCTCGCCGGCGAAGGCGATGGCACCGACGCCGATGGATCCGATGCCGCCGGCTCCGACGACGCGGCGGCAGCCTCTCCAGAGGCGTAAACCGGAGTCGGGATGCGGCCCTACAATTTCTCTCCCGGACCGGCCATGCTGCCGCCGGAAGTGCTGCAGCAGGCGCGCGAGGAACTGCTCGACTGGAACGGCAGCGGCATGTCGGTGATGGAAGTCAGTCACCGCGGCGCCGCCTTCATGCGCATCGCAGCCGAGGCCGAGGAGGATTTGCGCGAACTGATGGCGGTGCCGAGCACCTACAAGGTGTTGTTCGTGCAAGGAGGCGCTTCGGCTCAATTTGCCGCCGTGCCTTTGAATCTAACGAGCGCCGCGTCAATTGCCGACTACATCAACACGGGACATTGGTCGACAAAAGCGATCGCCGAAGCCTGGCGCTATTGCATGGTGCGGGTGGCCGGCGATGCGGGCGGGGATTATCTGCGCGTGCCGCCGCAGAGCGAACTCAAGCTGAACCCGCACGCCGCCTATGTGCATTACACGCCGAACGAAACCATCGGCGGCGTGGAGTTCGGTTATGTGCCCGAGACCGGCGGTGTGCCGCTGGTGGCCGACATGTCCTCGAGTATCCTGTCGCAGCCGATCGACGTGTCGCAGTATGGTTTGATCTACGCCGGGGCTCAGAAGAACATCGGTCCGTCGGGTTTGGCGGTGGTGATCGTGCACCAGGACCTCGTCGGCCGGGCGCGACCCGAGGCGCCGTCGCTGTTCGACTACAAGGCCGTCGCCGACGAACACTCGATGCGCAATACGCCGCCGACCTTTGCGTGGTACGTGGCGGGACTCGTGTTCAAATGGCTGAAGAGGAACGGCGGGGTTGCCGCCATGGCCGAACGCAACCGGGTGAAGGCCGAGCGGCTGTACGCGGCCATCGACGGCTCGTCGCTGTATCGCAATTCGGTGCAGATCGATTCGCGCTCGCGGATGAACGTCACCTTCACCTTGAACAGGCCGGAATTGGATGGACTGTTCATCGAACAAGCGGCCGCGGCCGGCCTCGCCAACCTGAAGGGCCATCGCGTTCTCGGGGGCATGCGTGCCAGCTTGTACAACGCCATGCCGCTCGCCGGTGTGGAAGCGCTGATCGGGTTCATGCGCGAGTTCGAGATCAAGCACGCCTGAGGTCTGAGCATGGCAAACCGTAAAGCAAATAGCACAATCAGGCGCGGACCGAAAGGGGCAGCCGCGGCGAGCGGGACACCCGGAGTGCGGCCCGCCGGCACCGATCTCGGGGATATCCGCGTGCGCATCGATTCGATCGACGCACGCATCCAGGAGCTGCTCAACGAGCGGGCGCGGTTCGCTCAGTTGGTGGGCATCTCGAAGACCGCGAGCGGCAAGGCGGTCGATTTCTACCGTCCCGAGCGCGAAGCGGACGTGCTTCGCAAGGCCCTGAAGCGCAACCGAGGCCCGCTTCGGGACGAGGAGATCGCGCGCTTGTTTCGCGAAATCATGTCCGCCTGCCTGGCTCAGCAGGAACCGCTCAAGGTCGCGTTCTTGGGTCCGGAAGGCACCTTCACCCAGGCGGCCGTGCTCAAGCACTTCGGCTCCTCGGTGCGGGCGCTGCCGCTGGCGGCGATCGACGAGGTGTTTCACGAGGTCGAGGGCGGCATCGCCGATTTCGGGGTGGTCCCGATCGAAAATTCAAGCGAGGGCACGGTCAATCACACGCTCGACATGTTCCTCAGCTCACCTCTCAAGATCTGCGGGGAAGTGGAGCTGCGGATCAACCATCACCTGATGGGCCGAATGAGCGCGATCGCCGATGTCAGGCGCGTGTGCGCGCACGTGCAGGCGCTGGCGCAATGCCGCGGATGGCTGGACGAGCACCTGCCGGAGGTCGAACGCGTCCCGGTATCGAGCAATGCCGAAGGCGCGCGCCGCGCCCGCGATGAGCGCGGCACGGCGGCGATCGCGAGCAGCGCCGCCGCCGAGATCTACGGACTGTCGATGCTCGCCAACGACATCGAGGATCGGGCCGACAACACCACCCGCTTTCTGATCGTGGGTCGAAAGCTCTTCAATGCGAGCGGCGCCGACCGCACCACGCTGCTGGTGTCGGCCAGCAAGACCGACGATGCGGGCGCGCTGTTCCGGCTGCTCGAACCGCTGGCCGAGCATCGAATCAACATGACGCGCATCGAATCGCGCCCATCGCGCAAACGCAAGTGGGACTATGTATTTTTCATCGACATCGAAGGCCATGTGAGCAATCCGCCGGTCGCCAAGGCGCTGGCCTCCTTGGAGAAGCGGGCTTCGCTGTTCAAGATCTTGGGCTCCTATCCGCGGGCCGTTCTTTGATGCGCAAATTCGAGGCGCGGCCCGCGCGCCGGGTGTTCGGCGCGGCGAGCGTGCCCGGCGACAAGTCCATCTCGCACCGCGCCCTGATGTTGTCGGGGCTCGCCGAGGGAACCAGCCGTGTGACCGGTTTCTTGGCGAGTGAGGACTGCCTGCGCAGCCTCACGGCGATGCGTGCACTGGGCGTGCGAATCGAGCAACCGTACCCGCCCGAGGTGCGGATTCACGGCGTCGGCCTGCGAGGTCTGAAGGCCGCGCCGCAGGCTCTCGACATGGGTAATGCCGGCACGGCCATCCGGCTGTTCACCGGACTGCTGGCGGCGCAGGCGTTTTCCTCGCGGCTGATTGGCGATGAGTCGCTGATGAAGCGGCCGATGGAGCGCGTCGCGAAGCCGCTGCGCGAAATGGGGGCCCTGGTGCGCACCCACGACGGCAGACCGCCCGTGGACATTGAAGGGGGGCGCCGGCTGCACGGCATCGAGTACCGCATGCCGGTGGCGAGTGCGCAGGTGAAGTCGGCGATTCTACTGGCGGGCCTTTATGCGGAAGGCCCCACGACCGTCATTGCGCCCGCGGTGTGCCGCGACCACAGTGAGCGCATGCTGCGCCGCTGCGGGGTGCGGCTCGAGAGCGAGGGGTTCTGCACCACGATTTATCCGCCCCAGCGGCTCGAGAGCCAGAGCATCGACGTGCCCGGGGACTTTTCATCCGCCGCGTTTTTCATCGTGGCGGGTCTGCTGGGTGGTGCCGGGGACGGGTTGCTGCTGCGCAATGTGGGGCTCAATCCAACCCGCACCGGTCTGCTCGATATTCTGCGCAGCATGGGTGCCGACATCGATATCCTGAATCTGCGCGAAAGCGGCGCCGAGCCGGCGGCGGATTTGCGGGTGCGAGCCTCGGCGCTCAAGGGCGTCGCGGTGCCGGCGGCGCTGGTGCCGCTCGCCATCGACGAGTTTCCGGTGCTGTTCATCGCCGCGGCCTGCGCGCAAGGGGAAACCGTCGTCACTGGAGCGGAGGAATTGCGCGTCAAGGAAAGCGATCGTATTGCGGCGATGAGTGAGGGGTTCAAGGCGCTCGGCGTCGCGCATCGCGTCACGCCCGATGGCATGCGGATCACGGGCCGTCCGGCGGGTCCGGCCTTCAGGGGCGGCGAGGTCGATGCCGTCGGCGATCATCGAATCGCGATGGCCTTCAGCGTTGCCAGCCTGCGCGCCGCCGACAGCATCGGGATAAGGGACGTCGCCAATGTGGCGACCTCGTTCCCGGGATTCGTCGAGCTTGCCCGCTCCGTGGGCCTCGATGTCGCGGAGTCTTGAGCGCCAAACGCAGCCATGACCGCGATACCCGTTCTCACCATCGATGGCCCGTCCGGATCCGGCAAGGGGACTGTCAGCCGCGCCGTTGCGAAGGCCCTCGGGTGGCGCCTGCTCGACAGCGGTGCGCTGTATCGCTTGGTGGCCCTGGGAGCCCGCCGCGCGGGTGTTGAACTGGACGATTCCCCTGCATTAAGTAACCTCGCCCAGAGTATCGACATAGGTTTCGGCTCCGGGGAGGCCGGGGAGGAAATCGTCTGGCTGGGCGGCCGGGACGTGACCGGCGACATTCGCACCGAGCAGGCGGGCAACGACGCCTCCAAAGTGGCCGCTATACCCGCGGTGCGCGCGGCGCTATTGGAGCGGCAGCGGCGATTCGCGGCGCCTCCCGGACTGGTGGCGGACGGCCGCGACATGGGCACCGTGGTGTTTCCGCTCGCCGGGGTGAAGATTTTCCTGACGGCGAGCCCGGCCGAGCGAGCGCAGAGGCGTCATAAGCAGTTGAAAGAAAAGGGGGTTGCTGCTACCCTTGCCGCCCTTTCGCTGGAGATAGCGGAGCGTGATCAGCGCGATATTACGCGCGCCGCTTCGCCTCTTGTGGCAAGCGCGGACGCGATCCTTCTCGATACGACGGGCATGTCCGTCGACGCAGTGGTAGAGCGCGTATTAGGCATTGCCCGGAAGGGTCTGTCGCCGGGAGTCTTGTCGGATTAGGTTGCGGTTGATCAAGGAACGATCGCCGTTGTTATGGGTAACCCCTCGTGCACACGGGACCGGTGCCAGGGAAGCGTTTTCATAGAGAGCATATGACAGAAAGTTTTGCGGAATTGTTTGAACAGAGCATCGCGAGTCAGCGGATTCGCCCCGGCACCATCCTCAACGGATTGATCGTCGAAGTCGGACAGGACTACGTCATAGTCAATGTCGGCTTGAAGTCGGAGGCGGTCATTCCCTCCGAACAATTCAAGAACGAAAAGGGGGAAATCGAGGTCGCCGTCGGCGAGACGGTGGAAGTCGCATTGGACAGCGTCGAGGACGGCTCCGGGGAAACGCGCCTGTCCCGCGAGAAGGCCAAGCGTGCGAGAACCTGGACCCGACTCGAGGCCGCGTTCGAGAAGCAGGAAGTCGTCATCGGCATCATCACGGGCCGGGTCAAAGGCGGCTTTACCGTCGAGATCGACAATGTGCGCGCCTTCTTGCCGGGATCCCTGGTCGATGTGCGCCCGGTTCGCGATCCCTCGTATCTTGAAAACAAGCCGCTGGAATTCAAGGTCATCAAACTCGATCAGAAGCGCAACAACGTCGTGGTGTCGCGCCGTGCGGTGGTCGAACAGGAATACAGCGCCGAACGTTCAGCGCTGCTCGACAATTTGCAGGAAGGCGGGGTCGTCAAGGGTGTGGTCAAGAATCTCACCGATTACGGCGCCTTCGTCGATTTGGGCGGCATCGATGGATTGCTGCACATCACGGACATGGCGTGGAAACGCGTGAAGCACCCCTCCGAGGTGGTCAAGGTCGGTGAAGAGATCGACGTGCGCATTCTCAAGTTCGATCGCGAGCGCCAGCGCGTCTCGCTGGGATTGAAGCAGTTGGGCGCCGATCCGTGGCAGAACATCGCGCGGCGGTATCCCGCCAACACGCGCCTGTTCGGCAAGGTGACCAATATCGCCGACTACGGCTGTTTCGTGGAGATTGAAGAAGGCGTGGAAGGCCTGGTGCATGTCTCCGAGATGGATTGGACCAACAAGAACGTGAACCCGGCCAAGGTGGTGCACGTCGGCCAGGAAGTCGAAGTCATGGTGCTCGACATCGACGAAGAGCGACGCCGCATCAGCCTCGGCGTAAAGCAGTGCAAAACCAACCCGTGGAAGGAGTTCGGGGAGAACTACAATCGCGGAGACAAGGTGAGCGGGCAGATCAAGTCCATCACCGACTTCGGCATCTTCATCGGCCTCGCCGGCGGCATCGACGGTTTGGTGCATTTATCGGACATCTCCTGGGATATGCCCGGCGAGGAAGCCGTGCGCAGCTACCAGAAAGGGCAGCAAGTCGATGCCATGGTGCTGTCGATCGACCCGGAGCGCGAACGGATCAGCCTGGGCGTCAAGCAACTCGCCAAGGACCCGTTCTCCGCCTACATCGCGGAGCATCCCAAAGGCAGCGTAGTGCACGGCGTGGTGCGCGAAGTCGATGCCAAGGGCGCCACCATCGATCTCGGCAATGGTGTCGATGGTCAGCTGCGCGCCTCCGAGCTGTCGCGCGACCGCGTCGAGGACGCGCGTTTGCTGCTCAAGGTCGGCGAGGAGGTGGAAGCCAAGTTCACCGGCGTGGACCGCAAGGGACGGACCATTTCGCTGTCGATCAAGGCGAAGGATATTCACGAAGAGCAGGAGGCCATGCAGAATTACCGGACCGATTCACCCACCGGGACCAGCCTGGGGGATCTTCTCAAAGAGCAAATTTCCGGTCAGGATTGAGGACTAAAGGCGGCGCGGCGGCCATGGCGGCCGCCGCGCTGTGATACAACGTATGTCTAGTGATGCCCACGGATCGATAATGACGAAATCGGAACTCATCGAGATCATTTCGGCCAAACAAAAGCATCTTCCGGCGAAGGACGTGGAACTCGCCGTAAAGCAACTGCTGGAAATCATGAGCGATGCGTTGGCCACCGGCGAAAGGATCGAGATCCGCGGCTTCGGCAGCTTCTCGCTGCACTTTCGCCCTCCGCGACAGGGCCGCAACCCGAAGACCGGGGAGGCCGTGGCTCTTGCCGGCAAACACGTGCCGCACTTCAAGCCGGGTAAAGACCTGCGTGAGCGCGTCAACGACGGTGCAGATCAGCCGATCCGCGATTGAGTCGGTGCGCTGACTCGGCCCCGACCGCATGCCCGAGATCTCGCTGCTGACTTGGTTCGCCGTCCTGGCGGCATTGGTAGTGGGCATTCTCGCCGGCCACTTCGGCTGGGGCCGCCGCTGGCGTGCGCCGTTCAGCAAGCTGCACCCGGACTATCTCACCGGACTCGATTACCTCGTCACCGAGCAACCGGATCGGGCGCTCGACATGTTCCTGAAGCTGATGGATGCCAATGCCGAGACCATCGAAACCCACTTTGCGCTCGGCTCGCTGTATCGGCGGCGCGGCGAGGTCGAGCGCGCCATCCGCATTCACCAGAATCTTCTCGCGCGAGATTCACTCGCACCCGAGCACCGCGAACAGGCGCTGCTCGCTTTGGCGCAGGATTTCCTGCGGTCGGGCCTGCTCGATCGCGCCGAGGAGCTGTTTCAGCAAGTCAGCGAAGTGCCGAGACTGCGCGCGATCGCACTCGAATCGCTGCGCGGCGTGTACGAGCGCCAGCACGAGTGGCAGCAGGCGCTCGACACGTACCGGCAGCTTGCGCGCATCAAGGCGGCGCCGCCGAAATTGGTGGCCGCTCATTACCTGTGCGAACTCGCGAGTTTGGCGCTGGAGCGCGGCGAGATCGGCGAAGCCAGGAACCTGCTGCGCCTGGCGCGGCACGAAGCCCTGCCGTTTCCGCGCGCCGCGGTGCTGCGCGCCCAGATCGCCGAGCGCGCCGCGGAGCCGGAATTGGCGACGCGTCTTTTGCGCTGCGCATTGAACGAGGCGCCCGCGCTGCTGCAGGACGAACTGCCCCATTTGTTGAGGCTGGTGGGCCCCGCGGGTCGCGATGCGTTGCTGGGAGAGCTCGTGGAGCTGGCCGAATCGCGCCACACCGATGAGTTGAAGCGCTTGGCATTCGCGGCGATTGCGGCCGATCTGGCAACCGCCGCGCCGCTGCGGCCGGTCATCGAGACGGTGTTCAAGAGCGATGCGACGCTTAATGCCGTGTGGCAGGCGGCCGGCGGGCAGTTTGAACGCGTCACCCGGGAGGTCGGTGCGTTGCTGTCGCACGCCGAGCGATATCGCTGCGGCGAGTGCGGCTTTGCCGGGCGAAAGTTTTACTGGCATTGTCCGGCATGCCAGTCGTGGGACAGCTTCGAGTCCTACGCCATTGTAAAACTGCGCTGATAATCCGTTATCATTTCTCCATGAGCAGGAAGCCATGAAAACTAAAGCGGTAAGAGTCTGTGTATTTCCCGTCGCCGGTCGCGGCACCCGATTCCTTCCGGTCACCAAGGCGAGTCCGAAGGAAATGCTGCCGATCGTCGACAAGCCGCTCATCCAATATGCCGTGGATGAGGCGCTGTCCGCGGGTGCCGAGACGCTGATCTTCATCACTGGCAGTTCCAAGCGGGCGATCGAGGACCATTTCGACAGCAACCCCGAGCTCGAGGCGGTGCTGCAGGCGCAGGGCAAACAGGATCTGCTCGATACGCTGCGAGGCATTCTGCCGGGTTGGGCTACCTGCGTGTACATACGTCAGCCGGCCCCGTTGGGCTTGGGGCATGCGGTGCTGTGCGCCCGGCCGGTGGTCGGCGAGGCGCCATTCATGGTGCATCTCGCGGACGATCTGATCGACGCCGCGGTGCCGTGCCTGAAGCAGATGACCGAGGTGTTTTCGACTCATGGCGGCAGCGTGCTCGGCGTGCAGACGGTGCCGAAGCAGGATACCGACAAGTACGGCATCGTGACCCTGGAGCGAGAGATCGCCGCGCGATTGGGAAAAATCTCGCACATCGTGGAGAAGCCGAAGCCGGAGAAGGCGGCCTCCACCCTGGCCGTGGTCGGGCGGTATCTGTTGAGCGCCGGTGTATTTGAAGATCTGGCGAAGATCGGCAAGGGCGCGGGAGGCGAGATTCAGCTCACCGATGGGATTGCGCGTCTGATGCAGCGCGAACCGGTCTACGCGTTCGAATTCGTAGGCAAGCGCTACGATTGCGGCAGCAAGATCGGATACCTGCAGGCCAGCGTGGAATACGGGCTCAAACACTCTGACCTGGGTGCCGACTTCTCCGCCTATCTCAAGGGTTTGGCGCAGAAGCTCTGAATGGCCGAGGGTCTGCTCGGTTGCGCTCGGAGCCGATGAGGAGAGGCCCGAGGTCTAGGCTGCGGCGGCTTTGGCCGGCGTCGAGGCGTTTGCCGGGGTGGTTGCCGCCATCGCCTAGCGCCAGGACGATTGGACGCGCTCGCGGAATGCAAGGCGTTCCGCTATTCTGCTATCGAGTGCGCGCGCACATACCTTCGATCAGGAGACCAGTCGATGACACGAGCCGCCGCCGGTGGTGCACGCACCTACAACGCCGTCGCGAAGCTTCTGCACTGGTCGATTGCAGTGCTCATCGTCCTGCAACTCGGGATTGGCTGGGCGATGCCGGAGGTCCATAAGAACACGCGCCCGGACGGTCTGATTGCCTGGCACGTCGCGGTGGGTGGTCTCATCGTGCTGCTGGTTGCCGCGCGGGTGGTATGGCGAGCGGTGCGTCCACCAACCGGCGCCGACGGCGAGCGCGATGCGATGCGGCGCCTCGCTTCCGCGACACACATTCTTCTGTATATTCTGATGATCGCCGTACCGGTTCTGGGTTGGGCGAACGCGAATTCTCGCGATTGGGTGGTGGGTATCGGCCTGCTGCATTTCCCGCGGATCATGGCGGCGGGCTCGAAGATCGGACACGAGATGGGCGATATTCACGGAGACCTTGCCACGGTGCTCGCCGTCGTAATCGGCCTGCACCTGGCGGCGGGTTTGTACCATCAGTTCATCCGCAGGGACGATACGCTCCGGCGAATGATGTAAGCGAGCCCCGGCGAGGCCTGGTTGCCCAGGCCTCGCCGAATTGCGTGCAATCGGGATCGGTTAGCGAGGGCGTCCGCTTCTCTGCTGCCCCTGATACCGTTGGCCCGCGTTCGAGTTGCGGCGCGAATCGCGCCGATCCGCTCCCCGATTGCCGTGCGAGTTTCCCGCATGTTGGGCCGGCCGGCCCTGTGCCGGACGAGTCCCCGGGGCCGCAGGCGGCGCCTCCACGATTTTGAATGTCGGTGTCTCAACCGTGGGAATACTTCGACGCAGCACCCGCTCGATATCCCGCAGCAGACCGCTTTCATCGGCCGACACCAGCGAAATCGCCTCGCCGGCGGAGCCCGCCCGACCGGTGCGCCCGATCCGATGCACGTAGTCCTCGGGCACGTTGGGCAATTCGTAATTGACCACCTGCGGCAACTCCTTGATGTCGAGGCCGCGGGCGGCCACTTCGGTGGCAACCAGCGCGGTGACCTGTCCACGCTTGAACATGTCGAGCGCTTTGACGCGCGCGGCTTGGCTCTTGTTGCCGTGAATCGCGGCAGCAAGTATTCCGGCGCCCTCGAGTTGCTGCGTGAGGCGGTTGGCGCCGTGCTTGGTGCGCGTGAATATGAGCACTTGATGCCATTGCCCTTCCTGAATCAAATGCACCAACAGGTGTCGCTTCTGTTCCTTTTGCACCCGATAGGCACGCTGTTCCACCAGTTCGATTGGGGCATTGCGCGGTGCGACCTGAATCGACAGCGGTTGGTGCAGCAATCGTTCGGCGAGCGCTCGAATGTCGTCCGAGTAAGTCGCCGAGAACAGAAGATTCTGGCGCTTCGAGGGCAGCAGCTTGATGACGCGCTTGATGTCGTGAATGAAGCCCATGTCGAGCATTCGATCGGCTTCGTCGAGTACGAATACCTGCACCTTGGACAAATCCACCGCGCGCTGCTGCGCCAGGTCGAGCAATCGACCGGGCGTCGCGACCAGGATGTCGCAGCCGCTTCGCAACGAGCTGATTTGCGGGTTGATGTTCACGCCGCCGAATACCTGGACGACGCGCAGCGGCAGATGCTTGCCGTAATCACGCGCGCTTTCGGCGACCTGTGCGGCCAGCTCGCGAGTCGGGGTTAGCACAAGCGCGCGAGGAGCACGCATCGTTCCCTGCGCCGTGTCGCCAATCAGGCGCTGCAATATGGGGAGTACGAAACCAGCGGTTTTGCCGGTGCCGGTTTGCGCGCCGGCCAGCACGTCGCGGCCTGCGAGAACCGCGGGAATCGCTTGTGCCTGGATGGGCGTGGGCGAGTCGTAGCCTTTATCGGCGACAGCACGCAGCAATTCGGGCAACAGCCCGAGATCAGAAAATGACATTAATAGATCCTTGAATAAATTTGGACTCGCACGACAGAGCCTTGGGCTCCGCAGCGGCCAGCAGCGAGGGGGTTGAATGAACGGAGTGCGTCGATGACGGACCGCGAGCTAGGGTGGCGCTGACCGAGCGCCTACCTGAATTAGCTTCGCGCATACTACAGTGTATGGCGCGCGCCGTCCAGCCCGGCCCCTGAAACACGAGATTGCGGGCTCCGGGCGGCGCTCGACCGAACGATGAAATCGGCGCCGCCGTCGAAGGCGTCGCTCAGTATCTCGGGCGGGCCGGACACCAGGCCGGCGCGTTCGAATTTCCGGACTCGGCCGGCGATATTTATGAGAGGCCGTCGAATGGCGCCGCACCCCGAGGCGCCGCGGTCCGCAGGGCGAGCTTCTCCTTGCGGCGAGCCGCCAGAATTTCTTCCGTGTAGCCGTTCGGCTGCTCGCGGCCCTTGAACACGAGATCGCAGGCGGCTTGGAAGGCGATGTTGCGCTCCTCATCTCGGCTCATCGGCCGGTAGGCGGGGTCGCCGGCGTTCTGGCGATCGACAACCGCCGCCATGCGCTGCAAGGCCGCGAACACTTGTTCCTTGGAACAGACGCCGTGATGGAGCCAGTTCGCGACGTGCTGGCTGGAGATGCGCAAGGTGGCGCGATCTTCCATGAGTGCGACATTGTAGTAGTCCGGCACCTTCGAGCAGCCGATGCCGAAGTCGATCCAACGCACCACGTAGCCGAGGATGCTCTGCAGGTTGTTGTGCAATTCCTCTTCGATTTCAGCAACGCTCCAATGCGGATTGGATTCAAGCGACGGCCTCAATATGTCATCGACGGACGCCCGCGTGCGGGCCGCGAGTCCGGCCTGCACCGCCGCCACATCGACTTGGTGGTAATGCAGGGCATGCAGCGTAGCGGCGGTGGGAGAGGGCACCCAGGCGGTGTTCGCACCGGCCAGCGGATGAGCAACCTTGGTTTTGAGCATGTCCGCCATCAGATCGGGCATCGCCCACATCCCCTTGCCGATTTGCCCGCGACCGGGCAGGCCGCAGCGAAGTCCGACATCGACGTTGTGCCGTTCGTAGGCGTCCAGCCAAAGCGCCCTTTTAAGATCGCTCTTGCGCGGCACGGCCGCGGCCTCCATCGAGGTATGAATTTCATCCCCGGTTCGATCGAGAAACCCGGTGTTGATGAATACCACCCGCTCGCGGACGGCGCGAATGCATTCGGCGAGAGTGACGCTCGTGCGGCGCTCTTCGTCCATGATGCCGATCTTCAGGGTGTGCCTCGGCAGGGCCAGCAAATCCTCGACTTCAGCGAACAATCGATCCGCGAAAGCCGCTTCTTCGGGCCCGTGAATTTTAGGTTTCACGATGTACACCGAACCGGCGCGGGAATTTCTCATCTCACCGGGGGCGCGCACATCGTGCAGGGCGATCAACGACGTCACGGCGGCATCGATGAAGGTCTCGGGAATGGGCGCGCCGTTCAGGGTGATCGCATCGCAGAGCATGTGGTGCCCGACGTTGCGAACCAGCATGAGACTGCGGCCGGGCAGCACCAATTCGGCTCCCGACGGCGTGCGATAGCGACGATCCGGGTTCAGGCGTCGCACCTGCGATCGATTCGCCTTGTCAACCTGGGCTTGGAGGGTTCCGCGCATCAAACCCAACCAATTGCGATAGACGAGAATCTTGTCGTCGGTGTTCACCGCAGCGACCGAATCCTCGCAGTCTTGAATCGTGGTGAGCGCGGATTCGAGGACCACGTCGCTCAAGCCCGCGGCGTCGTTGCGGCCGATGACATGCGCGCGGTCGATGATCAACTCCACGTGCAGGCCGTGATGCTCGAGCAATATCAGCGACGGCGATTCGGGCGCGCCTCGATATCCCGCCAATGCGCTGGGGTCCTTCAGCAGTCCAGCGCCGCCCTGCTTGAACCCAACCTCGAGTGCGCGGGCCGAAATCCGATAACCGGTGGCATCGCGATGGCTGCCATATGTTAAAGAAAAGTGCTCATCCAGAAAGCCGCGTACAAAGGCAACGACCTTTGCGCCGCGCCGCGGATTGAAGTCTGCGCCGCGGTCTGCGCCATCGTCGTCCGGCAGCGCGTCGGTCCCATAGAGCGCATCGTACAGGCTGCCCCAGCGGGCATTGGCGGCATTCAGGGCGTAGCGCGCGTTGTTGATGGGCACGACCAGTTGCGGTCCGGACACGTGCGCGATTTCAGGGTCGACGTTGGCGGTGGTGACGCGAAACGGCCCCTGATCGGACACCAGATAACCGATTTGCAGCAAGAACGCCCGGTAGCTCGCGGGGTCGAATGCCGCGCCCGGGCGCTCGCGGTGCCAGACATCTATCTGCGATTGAAGCGAATTGCGCCGCCGCATGAGCGCGGCATTTTGCGGTGCCAAACGGCTCGCCAGGGCGGCGAAGCCATGCCAAAAATCTTCCGCCGCGACGGCGGTTCCGGGGATCGCCTCGCGTGCGACGAAATCGTGGAGACGCCGGTCGATCTCGATGCTACCCACACGAATGGTCTCTGGCATGATGGAAGTCCTGGGTTCCGGCGATCGCGAAGCGCTAGGGATCGGATCAAAATCGCCAACCTGCCGATGTGTTGCTCGCGGAGCCGCTCGAGTACGCATATTCTACG
>Ga0209048_10000415_pt1 | contig 46236 bp, 43 predicted proteins | sample FrelakmetCRP12CR_FD_187146 | JGI IMG/M metagenome (GOLD analysis project Ga0209048, IMG submission 187146) | Freshwater lake sediment microbial communities from the University of Notre Dame, USA, for methane emissions studies - CRP12 CR (SPAdes)... | ecosystem: Environmental > Aquatic >...
CCAGCCGTCCCACCATTAAATCAATGAGTTAGTGCGCCAATTTAGCGGTCAGTTGTACGGAAACGGTACGGAAATTAACTGGCGGTGCGTTCTAACGCCGTGGTGCCGGGTCCGTATACATGGAAGGGATAAGATGGGATCACGGCGACCCTCACCTGCCTGATGCGACCGGCGGCCGCTTCCGAGAAAGGAAATGCCAAACTTTCCCAAAAACGAGCATTGGCGCCGGCGCACCTTAGAGAATTCAATTCCTTGCGAAACGTAGCTTCAAGTCAATTAACTCGCGCATTTACGTCAGAACTGGGAAAGTTTCCCTCGTAGCACGTCTTTAATCTGTCTTTGATCCTATGGCGTCAGCGGTGGACGGAAGCGGACCCGGTCCCCCTCGACAACCGCAAGTCGACCAGAAAGTGAAGCGATAAACCCTGGTTCCGATAGAAAGCGGTTCACCGCCGCAGCGATCTCTTCGGCCACAGCGGTGTCCGGCAAACGCAGATCGACAATACCTGAGTACTGATCAGGCGGGTATCGACGGATACCCGCGAAGTCCAAGTCCCGAGTGAGAAGCGCGGCACCACATTGCAATGCATGTTTGGCGATTTGTTCGTCGGTCGCCGACGCCATACCAATATCGCGCGCGAATTCCACCTGATGCCCCAGGCTTTACACCACGGCGATGACCCCGCGCGGTAGGTTGGCATCGATCAGAAAGCGCATGCCGAGCTAGGCGCTCGGTAGGGGATGAAACGATTCCTGCTCAGCCAGTGCCTCCTCATAGTGGCTAGCGCCTCGATCGGGGTTTTCTAGCTTGGCTTTGTTCGTGTGCTAATAGGTCTTTCAAAGGGGATTGTTGATTCAACGAAACCTAGGGCACGGTCAGCCCGTCGGGCTTTGGTGTTCTCCGCTAAGGCGGTAACGCCAATGGAGCGGGCGGGCAGTCGGGAGAGGCGCAATGTGCTCTCATAGGCGTGCAGTTCGCGGTTGAGACGGTGGATCGCATCGCGATCGATCGGGCGCGGCGTAAACCGGGTCCCTGCCGGTGTTGCACCGGAATTCCTCAAGCCCCGAGCGCGGCGATCGCCATGCGTCGTCGGTTCAGGAACAACGGGACGACGCCGACGACGATGCCACCCAAACCAATCAGGTTGGTGGCAAGATCGAACGTCGGGATGCTGTACAGCGCCACGAAACCGAGAAAAAGCGCGCTCGCCACTGGCCATACCACACGCATCACGAACGCGGTTCGATTGTGACGCACCGTGTGACGGCTGCCCCACGCGCAGGCGAAGCTCGCGAGGCCGTAGTAAAAGGCGGCCTGGAACCCTATCGCGTTGACGGAATCCCGCATGATGGTCGCGACGGTCGGCATGTATGAGGACAGAAACACGAGCACCAGGCCGATCCCAAGCAGCAGGCCGCTCGCGATCCACGGCGTTTTCCACGTGGGATGCAGGCGCGCATAGCGACCGTGCAGAGCGTTGCCCCGGCTCTTCGCGTACATCGTGCGGGTGAACGCCAGGATCGATGCCTCGAGCGCGCCGATCGTACTCAGCATCACTGCGACCACTGCGACATAGCTCCACGGTCGCGGAAACAGCTTGTCCGCGATGGCTTGCACGATGTTGGTGCCCGCCGCCTCAATTTCGGTGTCCGTGAGCACCAACAGCGTCGTAGCGGCAAAACCGACGAACAGGAGCAGCACGACGACCATCGAGAGCACCGCAGCGAGTCCGGGTGTCTCGGCCGCATTGCGCGTCTCCTCGTTGAGATTCAGGGCAACATCCCAGCCCCAGAAGACGAACACTGCCGTCAGCGCACCGCTCGCGAACATCTGCGGCGTGAAGGATCCGGGCCAGAACGAACCGAACGACAGGGCGTGCGCGGGATGATCCCAGATGCGAACCACGGCGGCGACAATAATAATGACGAGGATGGCCACTTCGATCGCGGTTAGGGTGATCTGCACGTAGCTCGCGAGCTTGATGCCCTTGACCGCTACTGCGCTGATGAGGATCATCCAGCCGGCCGCGACCAGTGTGACCGCGGTGATGTTGGCCGTCAGTGACGGCGCGATGAGCGACAAGGTTGCGGTCGCGGCCGGCACAGTTCCGGACAGCATGAATACGGCTTGGGAGACCAGCACCGACCAGCCGGCGAAGAAGCCGATCACCGGTCCGAAGGCTCGGCTCACCCACGCGTAGGATGCGCCGGCATTCGGGTCGCCCCGGTTGAGGTGCCGAAACGCGAGCGCAGTACCGAACATGATGAGTCCGCAATACAGCAGACTCGCCGGCGCCAGCCCACCAACCGCGGCAACCAGCGTCGCGGTCGTGGCCGCGACGCTGAACGCGGGCGCAGTGCCTGCCACGCCCATCACCATGGACTCGGCAAGTCCCAGGGAACCTGCCGCAAGGCGCCCGCCGTGAGTCACGGGATCCTTTCCGTCATGCGCGGAGCTCTAGAAGGAATGTCGACATTCGTTGTTGGTATCCCGGGCGGTGGCGCCAAGATGGCCGCAGGTGTCTTTATATCAGAGCCTATTGCTTCCGTCCGCAACGGAACAAGCGCACGTTCTTGCACTCGATCACCGGGGAAGTCCGTCGCGGTCCGGGTCGACAGGCGCCTTTGGCGCCGGGAATTTGAGCAGTCACGATATCTTCAATGGCGATCCGGCGCTGTTATTGCGGTTGCATTGACCAACCAAGCGCAGAAATCCGGGTATCCGTTGACGCCGGAACTAAGGCCGGCCGAATTTCGCAAACCCAGGTGGACGAAGATCAGTCAGATTCGAACCTGGTCGGTGCAGCGGATCGGCGAGCGGCTAGCCCGGATTCCCGCTGCCGATGTGACGAAGATGATCGCGGAGCTGGTAGAAATCCTGGGTGAGTAACCGGACGGGAGCTGGTTTGCAGCGCGACTGCAAAGCGCACTTCGTCCAACAACGTCCAGCTGCAGCCAACGATTTAAGCGGGCAGTGGTGGGGGCATCCTCAGGAACCGAGCAGTTAAATAACTTTGAAAACAAGCGCTTAGACCGGAAGTTCGGCGGCCAGCCGTCCCACCATTCCCCGGATTTTCTCTTCTCGGCAGCGCAATTGTTCGCCTGGATCAAGGCCGTTCAACGTCAGCTCTATCGCCGGAAGTGCCACCCTACGCAGAGCCTGCCGTCTATGGACCGGTTACCGCCTTGCCGAATTTGAGACAGGGATCAGACCGTGATGCGGCGGCGGTGATCACCACAGCGTCGAATGCCCTTGCAATGGAAGTATTTCCCTTCTCGAGATAGCCTACCGAGAACACGCGCGATCGCAGCGGCGGACTTAGCCAGCGCGGTACGCTAATGTCGCGCCTGACATGACCGTTGCCTGCCAGCAATACCAGGCCATGTCCTGCATTCGCTTTCACCGCCGACGCCATCACCGCATCCCGTGCGAATTGCGCTCTGGCCATGGCTGGTAGCATGGATGTCGGTAGCTGGTGGCAGTGGCCGACCTCGATCTCGCGCTCTTGGGCGCTTTGCCAATCCAGTGCAATCGGCTCGTTCAAACCAAGACTCATCAACGTGTCCGGGTCGAAAACTGCTGAATATCCGGCTTTCACAATCTTGCTGGCGTCCGCCCTCGAGAGATTCCCCGCTATTAACGGCACGTCGTATTCAAGCGCCAGCGCCACATACGGCCTGTAGAACTGCCAATTCCAATTCCCGCCTTCGGTATCGCGCGGCGCCCCAAGATCGAGCAGGTATTGCACATCCTTGGGCCTCGTTCGGCGGGCATGTTCAATGTCCTCCTGATGTTCTCGATCGAATTGTTCCATGACGATCACTGGCCGCCATCCTTCCGCAAAGGCCTTCTGCAATCGCTCCAGTCTCAACTGATGTTGCTCGGCGTTATCGTGCACCTCGCCGAGCATCACGATGGCGTCACCCGACAAACGGGATTGCCAATCCCGATGGGTGGCGGTGCTGGTGCACGCGCACAGGCTGGCGAGCAGCGGCGCTGCGATGTACCGTAGGCTACGTAAATTCCTGACTGGCCGCAGCGACCGCGTTGTTATCGCACCAAGGGCAAGGAAGATCGCCAATCCTTCAAGAGCATGAAAGTACGACATTCGCTAGAGACTACAGCAAGCCGCGGGCGACCGCTTTCGGGCTGCAATTCCAATTCAATCCACGACGGGTCATTGGCCGGAATCGGCGGTAGCAGCTTCCACCAAGCGGCCAGTGAATCGCACAACCGGAAACCACACTTACGATAGAACCCTTCGGCTGCGGAGTTTCTGGCTTCCACCAGCACCGCATGCACCCCAAATGCATTCCGCGCCTGCAGGTCGCGTTTGATCACATTCTGCAGCAACGCGACCGATCCGCACAGCCGGTACCGGGTAAGCAGGTAGACCTTTACGGTCCGCTTCAGTCAGCCGCTCAAAGGCCATGGAGGCGGCGCCCAGGCTGTAGTATCCCAGAATCCGGGATGGCCGCTCGGAGTCGATTAGCACGAAAGTGGTTGCGATCTCTTTGACCCGATGCTGTCCGGCTAGCGTCTTGAGGCGCCGGTTGAGTGGCTCTTCTCCACAGTCAAAACCAGGGCGGTCGTGGCGCTCGGCATCCAGTTCCTCGACCGCGAGTGTCACTTCAAATGCCGAGTTCGTTATCGCGCTTCAGCGCTCGCCGCAGCGCCGCGTTTGGCGCAAACGGCCGCCCGCGCAAGCCGCCCGATGTTCAGGGCTGGTTCAGTCATCGTCGGTCTTCTTGACTCTGGGGTTCGCTACGGGGTTTATATTTTCGCCGTATAGTTGATCGCAATGGAATATTTAGCCGATATGATCCGATTACGGTTGGCGTTGGCGGGGTTGGCGCTGGTTACGCTGCTGTCAGGGGTGAATTGCATTGCCGAATCCGACGCGGCCGGGCAAGACAGTATTGGTGGCAGTCATTCGGACCACTCGGATGAAACGGGGGCGCCCGAAATGATGCCGACCATGTCGATGCCCGGCATGTACGGTACTTACCCGATGTCCCGTGATGCCTCGGGCACCAGTTGGCAGCCGGACTCGACCCCGATGGAGGGATCGCATCACATGGGCGATCCCTGGTCGACGATGTGGCATGGGCTCGCCAATTTCATCTATGACGACCAGGGGGGGTCTCGCGGCGACACGAAGACTTTTGTGAGCAGCATGCTGATGTTCATGGGCCGGCGCGAGCTTGAGGAGGGCGCCTTCGGCGTCCGGGCGATGGTCTCTACCGACCCGCAGATGGGCAAGAGCGGCTACCCCGAGCTATTTCAGACGGGTGAGACGGCGAACGGCGTGCAGCCGCTGATCGACCGCCAGCATCCCCACAATCTACTGATGGAAGCGGCAGTCACCTACAGCAGGGATCTATCGGCAAATAGTTCGGTCTTTGGTTACGCGGGTATCGCGGGTGAACCTGCGCTCGGACCGCCGGCCTACATGCATCGATTCTCGGCCATGGATAGTCCCGAGGCCCCGCTCAGCCACCACTGGCTCGATTCCACCCACGTCACCTACGGAGTCGTTACGGCGGGTTATGTTTGGGATCGAATCAAGTTCGACACATCGGTGTTCAATGGCCGTGAGCCGAACCAGTATCGGTATAACGTCGAATTGGGCCCGCTCAATTCATATTCCGCCCGCTTATCCTACAACCCACTGCCGGATCTTGCTCTGCAAGTGAGTTACGGCCGGCTCGATAGTCCCGAACAATTACAACCCAACGTTGCAATACGCCGCAGCACGGCATCGGCAAGCTACAACCGGATGCTCTCGCGTGTCCAATGGCAAACAACCATTGCGTTTGGTCGCAACGATCCAGAGCCCGGAGTGGCTAGCGATGCCTGGCTACTCGAGTCGGAACTCATATTCGCCGATGCGCACACCTTTTTCGGGCGTGCGGAACACGTTGCCAAGGATGAGCTGTTCTTGCCGGGGCAGCCGTTATACGGCCGCACGTTCACGATCAACAGTCTGTCGTTGGGCTATATCTACGATTTCACGCGGCTAGAACAAGCCCGAATTGGCATCGGCGGTCTGATCACCGTCTATAGTTATCCATCGCTTCTGGACACAACCTACGGGAATGGGCCGACCTCGTACATGCTGTTCTTGCGTGTGAAGCTGTAGCTGCGGAACATTGCGTGACTGGAAACCCAGCCACCGCTTCTTCGCTTAACCGGAGAAATCGAACAACTCCTAGCGGGGTGTGAGTTCACGCCGTCGAATGCCGGCTTCTAGCCGATGCCGCCTATGGGCGAAATCGACCCGTTTCAGCCGGTAGCGAGCGGCGGTTTTCGGTCAGGTAGATCGTGATCACAATGTGCTGCCGCTCGATAAATCGCACAGCTTCTCGGATGGCCGGCGCGGCGTTTGCGTTCGATGAGCGGCGAAGCGTATTCTCCAAACGGTCCCGCCGGTTGGGGCACTAGTTAAAAAGGGAGACGGGAAGTGTCCACGGGCAGCGCCCCAGTGTGGAGCTCGCAGCTCGCGGCCTATCTTGGCACCATCGGTGCAGCCGTGGGCCTTGGCAGCATTTGGCGCTTTCCGTACCTCGCCGGCACGCTGGGAGGCGGAACCTTCATCGCCGTCTTCGTGCTGGCGTGCCTGTTCATCGCGACGCCGCTGCTGACCGCCGAGTTCATGATCGGTCGCCACGCCCGGCTGCCGCCGACCTCAGCGCCGGGCGCGCTCGCCGTTAGCATCGGCGCGTCGCGGCGCTGGAACGCAATCGGACAGATCGGCACGCTCGCGGTGTTCCTGATCGGGTCCTACTACACGCTGATCGCCGGCTGGGTCGTCGCCTATGCGGTGAAGTGCGCCCGTGGGGACCTGGTCGGGCAGGCGCACCCGGCGGTGCAGGCCGAGTGGCGCGCATTTCTATCCGACCCGTGGCAGCTGATGGGCTGGCAGCTCCTGTTTATCGTGACGGTCGCGATTATCTCCGGCCGCGGGCTCGGCCGCGGCATCGAGGTCGTGAGTCGCATCCGGGCGCCGGCGCTGCTCGCGCTGCTGCTGTTGCTGGACGGCTACGCGCTGTACACGGGCGACGTGGCGGCTGCTCTGCACTTCTCATTCGCGCCGCACTGGGAAGCCATGTCCGCCGGCCTCGTGCTGGCGGCGATCGGCCAGGCGTTCTTCGCGACCGGCGTCGGACTCGCCATGATGCTGGCGTACGGATCGTACATGTCCAGCGACGCTCCGCTGGTGCGCCCGGCGCTCGCGATCTCCGGCTCCATTCTGCTCGCGTCGCTGCTCGCCACGCTGCTGGTATTCCCGCTGGTGTTCCGCTTCCACTTGGATCCGGCGGGCGGACCGGCGCTCGTGTTCGACGTGCTGCCGACAGTCTTCGCCGTCATGCCGGGCGGGCGGCTAGTAGGCACGTTATTTTTCCTGCTGCTGATTCTGGCGGCGCTCACGCCGACGCTCGCCTGCTTCGAACCGATTGTCGCCTGGCTCGGGACGCGCGGCTGGTCGCGCCCGCGGGCAGCCGCAGTATCGGCCGTGGCATTGTGGGCGACGGGCTTGGGATCTGTGCTGTCGTTCAACGTGCTTGCGCACTGGCACCCACTCGACGCGGTGCCGCTGCTCGCCGGCAAGACGCTGTTCGAATTGATCGACTTCCTCGCTGGCAATGTGCTCGCGCCGGTGGGTGCGCTGCTGACGTGCCTGCTGACTGGCTGGCGACTGGACCGCGCGATGTTCGCGGCGGAGCTGCGCGGCACGGCGCCGTTTGTGGCGCGGGCCTGCCGTATGCTGCTGCGCTACGTGGCGCCGCTCGCGATCGGCGCGGTTTTGCTGGCCGCCTTCCTGCCGGGACGCGCCTGAGTGCGCCGGTGTGGGCAGGGAGAGCCAGTTCCCAGCCGAATTTCCGGCGATCACGTTGCGATGACGCAGATCGACCCTCGCCTTTCGGTCGCGAGCGTCTGCCTTCGGAGGTCAAATTTCGGGACGAAGATTCGCAACTCGGCCATCCCGGCGGCTTCATCCTGTGCAGCAACTCCTGTAACCCCGCACGCGTAGATCCGACAGTTGCTATTTAGAGATCTTCGTCAGGCGTTGCTGGCGACGGCAAGCGCCGCTTCGTAGCGGTACAGCGCAGACGACCCGATCGCAACGGTGCGATAGATTGACCAACTTGCAGCGGTACCCTACGTCACTATTGCTCCACAGGTCGCTTGATGATCGTACACGTGGTATTTTGACCCCTACTAGAGTCGCTGTCGCTCCTGCGATACTGACGCCTAGTGCCGTCGCAATACGGCAGCGCACCATCGACGCCACGTCCGAAGTCGCCAATTCGGTGCACACTGAGTCACTTGAGGACGTCGGAGCGGCTAGGGCATAATGCGCGTCTTAATCAAAACCGTAGCACGGCTGCTGATCATGGTTGGTGTTACCTTGACCGGGCTGGGGTGCGTGGGATTGGGGCTTGTTACGACAGGCCTGATTGCGATCGACGCCTTTTCGATCGGGCTTTCATCAGGAATACGCGTGGTCGGTTCAGTGGCGGTCGCTGGTTGTCTGATGAGCGCGGCTGGCTATGCTTACGAAGAACATCAAATTGGGCGTCAGGATTAGAGGAGCGTACGTATGTTAAGAAAGTCCGACTATTTCATCTTACTGGCCGTGATGATTTCCTTCGCTATTACAATATATATTTGGTTCTCAGTGCATGATCGTGAGCAGGCGATCTTCACGGAGATATGGGTCCCCACGGTATTGGCATTTGGGATCTACTTCAAGCTCGCTGTACTTGTGGGTAGCAAACGATGAATGACACTTTCCTGCTCGGAGCTGGAGTAGTTGTTATGGCGTTGCTTCTGGTTGGCCTGTATGTTTTGTTTTCCGACTTCCGCGAGGGACCGCATTGACGTGCAGTCGCAAACCGAAGTGCGTGCTGGCCCGCGCTGCAGAGTCTGACTAGGCGGCTGTTCCTAGGACGCCGCGTCTCGGTCTTGCGCTTTCTGGTGGAAGGCCGTGGTTTCCCGGGCGCTGCTCGGCGGGCGGCTGCTGATCGCCCACCTGCCCGTGCACGCTTCCTGGCATGCCTATCGGACTTGATCCGCTAGCCGAGGCAAAGGGCGACCGGCATGCTACCGTGGCGGCAGTGGATGAAGATCAACGTGACAAGGGGCTGGTCCGCGAAGTAGGACCGTGGGCGCTGGCGGCCAGCATCATGAGCATGGTGGTGGGCGCGAGCATTTTCGTGGTGCCGGCCGCCTTGGCCGCGGCGATCGGCCCGTATGCACCGATCGCTTTCTTCGGCTGCGCGCTCGCGGTGGGTTCGGTGGCCATCTGCTTCGCCGTGGGCGGCAGCCGCATGCCCACCAGCGGCGGAATCTACGGGTACATCGCGGCCACCTTCGGGCCGCTCACGGGATACGTTGCCGGCACCCTGTTCTGGGTTGGCGATCTGCTGGCCTGCGGCGGCATCGCGGCGGCCCTCGCCGATGTGGTCACAAGCGTGGTACCCGCATCGCTGGCCGCGGCCGTGCATGCCGCCACCATCATCGGCGCCATCGGCGGCATCGCCCTGGTCAACGTCGCCGGCGTGGCGCACGGCGCGCGCCTGGTGAATGCGGCGACCGCGCTGAAACTGCTGCCCCTTGTGATCTTCGTCGTGGTGGGCGCCTTGTTCGTGAAGGGCGCGAATTTCGCGCAACCGGCAGCGCCGGGGATCGCGGGGGTGGGCCGCGCCATGATTCTGGGTGTATTCGCATTCATGGGGATGGAGACATCGCTGTGCGCGAGCGGCGAAGTGGTGCGCCCGAACTGGACCATACCGCGGGCGCTCGCCATCGCCATGCTCGCCACGACCCTGATGTACGTGGGGGTCCAGACGGTCGCGCAGGGATTGCTCGGGCCCGCACTCGCCGCCTCGACGGTGCCGCTGGTGGACGCGATGGCACCGATCAGTCCGGTGCTCAAAATGATCATGGTGGCCGGCGCGGGGATGTCGATGTTCGGCTACCTCGGCAGCGATGTCCTCGGCAGTCCGCGCCTGCTGTTCGCCATTGCGCGCGACGGTCTACTGCCGCGGGTGTTAGGACGGCTGCATCCGCGCACGCACGCGCCCCACATCGCCATCGGGGTCTACGCGACCCTCGCCATTGTGCTCGCCTTGACCGGCACGTTTGCCGAGCTCGCGGTGCTGTCGGCGCTCACCACCGCAGCGCTGTACGTCCTCGGATGCGCGGCCGCGTGGCGCCTTACGCGCCGCGGCGTGGCGCTCGCCGGCGAGCCGCTGCGTTTCCGCTGGCTCGGCGCGGCGATGATCATCGGCATCACGAGCATGGTGCTGGTGATCGCCATGGCCTCGCGCGCGGAAATCCTCGGACTGGTCGTCCTGTTGGGCGTAAGCGCCGGCATCTACCTGCTGCAAACCCGGGCGATTGCCGCATCCGGCCCGCCCGCCGACTAGGGATGCACCCGGGCCGCAGACCCGCATGGCCGACACCCCGACGAGGGCGGTTTGGCTGCCCCGAAATCAACCGAGCGGAAGGAGATTCATCGTCAGAGGAGCGAGTCATGGTCTGGCTCCTCCGGCTACTACCTGGAGTCAGGAAAAAAAATCATATAATCATATAATTATCAATCTTTAGTGGAAATAACATTAGTAGCATGCGCCCCTGCGTTGCGAGTCGTTCAACTCATCACGCAAAGGCGCAATCTCGGCGTGCCGGCATGGCGCATCACCGGGGCCGGCGTCGTCGCCTTCGAGGCTCCGTCTAGGGAATTCACGCGATGCGCTGCGGTATCGCCGTATAGGCAGCACCGGCGTTCTCGGTCCAATCTAGGCCATAAAGACAGGTGACCCCACAATGGATTTCGAGAAGCGCCGGGCGCAATTGGTTGAGCGTTATATCGCGCATCGTGGCGTGCGCTCGCCGTTGGTGCTGGCGGCAATGGAACGCGTGCCGCGCGAGGCCTTCCTGCCCGAGGACATGAGGGAGTTCGCCTACGAAGATACCCCACTGCCGATCGCAGAAGGCCAGACCATCTCGCAGCCGTACATCGTCGCCATGATGAGCGAGGCGCTGGAGCTGCAAGGCGGAGAGAAGGTGCTCGAGATCGGCACCGGTTCGGGTTACGCCGCGGCGGTCCTGTCGCACATCGCTAAGGATGTTTACACGGTCGAACGCATCGGTCAGCTCGCGGAAAAATCCGCCGCCGTGCTTTCCAGTCTGGGTTACGGCAACGTGCATGTAATGCACGCGGATGGAACGCGCGGCTGGCCGGACCACGCACCTTACGATGCCATCGTGGTCGCGGCCGGCGGACCGCAAGTCCCGGAATCCCTGAAATCGCAGCTCAAGATCGGTGGCCGGCTGGTGATCCCGGTGGGCGCCGATAGGCGCCTGCAGGAGCTGGTGCGCGTGGTGCGTGTGAGCGAGCACGAATACACCACCGAGGAGCTCGCGGATGTGCGTTTCGTGCCCCTGGTGGGGGCGGAGGGATGGACGCCACGGGAAAAGCGCGCCGCGAAACCGGCGGACGGCACGGTGGCGCAGGCGATTTTAAGCGCCAGCGAGGAATTTTCGTCGATCGATTCGCTCGATCTCAAGCCGATGCTGAAGAGAATCGGCGATGCGCGCGTCGTGCTGCTCGGCGAAGCGACGCATGGGACCTCGGAGTTCTATCGCATGCGGGAGCGGATCTCGCGCGTGCTGATCGAGCACAAGGGCTTCAATTTCATCGCTATCGAGGGCGACTGGCCTGACGCTGCGTGCATCGACCGCTACGTGAGGCAAAGCGCAGTGCCGCCGTCGGAATGGACGGCATTTGCGCGCTTTCCGGTCTGGATGTGGCGCAATCGCGAAGTGCGCCAGTTCGTCGATTGGCTGAGAACTCATAACGGCGGCGTCAATCAGAGCGAAAGAGTGGCGTTTCACGGTCTCGACCTGTACAGCTTGTACAACTCGATTCAGTCGGTGTTGAACTACCTCGATAGCGTCGATCCGCCAACCGCGCAGGTGGCGCGGCGCCGCTACGGATGCTTGACGCCATGGCAATCGGACCCGGCCGTGTATGGTCATGCGGCGCTCACCGGCAAGTACCAGACGTGTGAGGGTGAGGTCACCTCGATGCTGACGGATCTGCTGAAGAAGCGCCAGGCATACGCCGAGCACGGCGGCGAGCGGTTCCTCGACGCCGTACAAAACGCGCGGCTGGTCGCCAATGCCGAGCGCTACTACCGGATCATGTATTACGGGTCGCGCGCCTCCTGGAATTTGCGCGATGGGCACATGTTCGACACGTTGAAGAACCTGTTGAGTTTCCACGGGCCCGCCAGCAAGGGGATCGTCTGGGCGCACAACTCGCATGTGGGCGATTCGGCGGCGACCGAGATGTCGGCCCGCGACGAATACAACATCGGCCACTTGTGCCGGGAAGAGTATGGCAGCGCCTGCTATTCGGTCGGTTTTGGGACGAATACCGGCACGGTCGCAGCGGCCTCGAACTGGGACGAACCGATGCGGATAATGACCGTTCGGCCGGCGTTGGCCGGAAGCTATGAGCGGCTATGCCACGAGACGGGTGCGCCGCGCTTGCTGTTGCCGTTGCGGGAGGTGGGCCGCGGGGGGCGCGCTGCGCAACTCTTGAAGCCGCGCTTGGAACGGGCGATTGGGGTCATCTACCGGCCGGAAACCGAACTGCAGAGTCATTATTTCGAGGCGGTACTGCCGAGACAATTCGACGAATATATCTGGTTCGACGAGACCAAGGCGGTGACGCCGATCGACGCCGAGGAACTGAAGGGTCTCCCGGACACGTATCCATTCGGCCTTTGAGGGGTTATTTCTTTGCCGCCAGGATGTCGTCGAGCCGCGCCGGAACCGCAGCGTCGCGCTCAAGGTGCGGGTAGCGCAATCCGCCGTGGTAATCGATGCCGATGACTCGATAATGGTCGCCGGTCTTGACGATCAGTTCGATCGGCAAGGCCGTACCCTTCGCCGATCGGATCGCGTCCTTGAGCAACTCGGCGGCGTAGGCCGCCCCGTTGACCGCGAGAATTTGCGCACTCTCGGTGAGTTTGGCCTTGAAGGCGGGGCTGTTCCAGGCCACCTGCGACACCGTGCCGTCCTTTTCATCGACGACGATGCCGATGGAATAGCGCAAGCTAATGTGCTTGCGCTCGAGATCGCCCGCTTTCTCAAACTCACTCGGGGTGTCCGTGTAGACGAGCCGATAGCCGCCGCGGCCCAATCCCTCCAGCGGCGCCGGCCTTGCGACTCCATCGACGCGCTCGCGCAAAAAGGCGGACCAATTGTATGGCTCGACGGCGTTCAGCGCCTTGACGGCGTCCTCGAACGAATAGGTAACCGTCACCGGGCTGCCGTTGTCGATGCCGAAGAACGTGCGCGCAAAGTCGTCCAGCGAGCGCTTGCCCTGTGATCGTTCGCGAATCAGGGTGTCGACCTCGAGCCAAATCAGCCGGCCCTCCTCGTAATAGTCTTCGAAGCGCTGCCAGTCGCGCCAGGACATCGGGCGGCGCGGATTGATGATCTCGTCGTTGGTGGTGTCCAGCAGGGCGCGCCAACTGCGGCCCGCCTGGTGTTCGTAATAGGCTGCGGTCTGCGCGAGGGAATCGAGGGCCTGTTGTTTGGACCAAAGGCCGGCGCGGGCGGCGAGCACCTCGCCCCAGTATTGCGTTTGGCCTTCATAAATCCACAGCAGGCTGCCCTGCATGGGCACGTTGAAGTTCGGAGTCCACAAGTCCGCGGGCCGGCGAAATTTGCCGTTCCACGAATGAGTAAATTCGTGCGGCAGCAAATCCCGGTCGGGCGCGTTCTTGTCCCATTCGGTGAAGGAATCCGGTTCGCTGCCGTTCTCGCTTGACTGCTGGTGTTCGAGACCCTTCTGATAGATCTGATCGCTCAGTGAATACAGAAAATCGTAGTGCGCATAGTGGTGCGACCCAAAGAGCCTGTATGCCTGCTGCACAAGATCGCGGTAGGCCTGGAGCTGCTCGGGCTTCACCGCGAGCAGTTCCTGCCGGTCGGCAAACAGGTCGAGGTGGACCGGCACGGCGCTGCCGGGATCGAGATCGAGCCGCGCGGCATAGCGTCCGGCGTAGACCGGACTGTCGATCAGAGTCTCGAGGTTCGAGCGATTGAACGTCGTTTCGACGCCGCTCGAGGACTGCACCTCGAGCGCTGAGCCGAACTTCCAATCGAGAGGCAGCGTCAAGCTCGCTTGCACCGGAATCTGCCGGGCGAAGTACCCGGCTGGATAGAGAATCACCGTATTCCAGTCGAGAAACAGCATGTCGCGGCTCATTTCCATATCGGCCACTTTGGGGCTGGTCGGCGACAGGTACTCGAACTCGATGTCGATGGACTTGATTCCCGCAGCCGGGCGCACGCGAAACGCGTAAACATCGAGCGGATCGCGCTTCCACCCAACCGGCGCGCCATTCGCACTGATCCTAAGTCCCGCGAACCGATCGATGGGGCCTTCGGGTGAATGCGTTCCCGGAAGCCATTTTGGATACAGAAGCACGGTATCGGGGCCGATACCTGTCAGGGTCTCGTGAACCCGCACGATGCGCCGGTCGGCATCCGAGGCATCGACCGAGACGCGTATCTCGCCGGGATATGCGCGATCCTGGGGCGTCGCAATCGCCCCGGCGGTTGCCGGAGCGATGGTCGCCGGATTCGGGCCGGTACTCGCGTTCGCCGCTGCCAGAGTCGAGGCCGCACAACAGATCGCCGCCGCCAGAGCACTACGCATCATCGGATCCCTTTCTCTATATTTTTCGCAAATTAGAAGCGCTTATCGCCCAATCGGCCGGGCCTAGCCAGCGGGACTGCCTTCGACCTGAATCTCGAGCTTCACCCACATCTTGAAGCCGTACGCATCGCCGTAGGTGACTCCGAAGTCGCTGCGGTTCAAGGTCGCCGAGGCGTCGGCTCCGCAGACTTCCTTCTTCGTCATCGGGTTCGGTTTGCACATGAAAGAATTGATCTTGAGCGTCAACGGCTTGGTCACGCCATGCAGCGTCAGGGTGCCCTGCGCTTCGGTGGGCGTTTCGCCGTTCCACTGGGTGAACGTCCCCGAGTAGGTGGCGGTGGGAAATTTGGTGGTGTCCAGGAAATCGGGCGACTTGACGTGCTCATCCAACTTCGCCAGGCCAAAATCGATCGAGTTCGTGTTCACCGTGACCTCGATGGAGCCCGTTTTGGCACCCTTGTCATAGACAACCTTGCCCGAGGTGTCGGTGAATTTGCCGCGCCATATCGACAATCCGCCCATGTGATCGGCAGCGAAGCTCGGGTAGGTATGACGGGGATCCAACACGTAAGTGACGGGGGATGCGAAGCTGTTGGCGCTGATCAGCGCGGCAAGTGATGCCAAAACAATCCGGTGCATTGAGGGCTCCCAAAAATAGAATGAGTATAATTCGGCCAAGGCCGGCCGCGGCAGTCCGCGGGGGCTGCCGCCAATCAGGTGCGAATCATAGCCGATATGGAGCGCTCTCTTGGTGTTTCTCGTATGGGACAGGGGATCAAATGGAATTATTGACTGCCATTGAGAGCCGCTCCTCGGCCGCGCGACTGGTCGAGCCCGGCCCGACGCCGGAGCATCTGTCGCGCATCCTCGCCGCCGCCGGTCGAGCGCCAGATCACGGGCGATTGAAGCCCTGGCACCTACTGGTTTTGGGTCAGGCAACCAAGGAGCGATTCGCGGCGGCCGCCGCGCAGGCCAAACGCGCACGGTCGCCCAATCTCAGCGACGAGCAGATCGCCGCGGAGCGCGACAAAATCATGCGTTCGCCGACGATTGTCATCGTCGGCTGCACGGTGCGTGAACATCCCAAGGTGCCGCAGATCGAGCAGGTCGTTGCGGCGGCGGCGGCCGCGCAAAATCTGTTCTTGGCGGCGCATGATCTGGGTTACGGCGTGATGTGGAAGACCGGGCCGGCCGCTTATGATTCCGAGGTCAAGGCCCTGGTGGGTTTACGGACCAACGATCATATCGTCGCCATCATGCATTTGGGGACCCGCCCGACGTAGGCGGACCGACGTGGAAGGAATGGCCGCGCAGCGAAACCGACTTGACCAACGCCCAGGCGGGCGTTCCGGGCTCGAGCGCGAGTTCGCGCGTCGCCGACTTGGTGATCCGCGCCATGATCTGCGCCCCGCCGATGTCGATGGAAATCAAATCCGAATTCCCGTCGTCATCGGTGATGGCGGTAACTGCGCCCCGTAAATTATTTCGAACGCTGAGATGCTGCGGCATCTGCGTCGAGACGATGATGTCGCGGGCGAGCAGCTGGACGCGCAAGGTGGTTCCGGGGGTCATCGCGGGGGTCTGCACCTTCAGCTCGCCCTGACCGACTCGTACCCGGGTCATGCCGCTCGCGGGGTCCTGCCCAAGCACCACCCCGTCGATGATTGCGCCCACGGCATCCGGTCCGATGATCGAGCGCAGATGCCGATCGAGGCTCATGACTCCGATGCCGCCTTGCGCGACGACGGTTCCGGACTGCATGAGCACGATGTGAGTGGCGAGGCGCAGCACCTCGTCGAATTGGTGGCTGACGTACACCATCGGAATGGCCAGCTGATCCCGCAGGGATTCGAGATACGGCAGCACTTCCTCGCGCCGCTCCCGGTCAAGCGAGGCCAGCGGTTCATCGAGCAGAAGCAGCCGCGGCTGCGACAGCAGCGCTCGACCGATCGCGACCCGTTGCCGTTCGCCGCCCGACAATTGGTGCGTGCGCCGGTGCATGAGCGCTCCGAGATCCAGCAGGTCTACCGCCGCATCGAGACTCACGTAGGCGCGCCCGACCGCGCGCCGCAGCGCATAGTCGAGGTTGGCAGCGACGCTCAAGTGCGGAAACAGCCGGGCGTCCTGAAAAACATAGCCGATGCGCCGCCGTTCCGCAGCCACATCGATATGCTGCTGTGTGTCGAGCAGTACCGAGTCGTCGAGAACCACCCGTCCGCGATCCGCCGCCAGCAGCCCGGCGATGATATTGACGGTCGCGCTCTTGCCGCAGCCGGATGGTCCGAACAGCGCGACCACGCCGGGGGTCGGCAGCTGGAACCTGACGTCAAGGCGGAAGGCGCCGAGTTGTTTGGCGGCGGCGACTTGAAGCATCAGCGTCCCAGAATGCGCCGTACGCGCCGCGCGAACCATTCGGACAACAACAGCCCTCCCAACCCCAGCACCAGCGAAAGCGCCGCGAGCCGCGCCGCGGCGTATTCGCCGCCGGGCTCCTGCAACGCGGAATACAGAGCCAGCGGCAGGGTGCGCGTCTCGCCGGGAATATTCGACACGAAGGTGATGACGGCACCGAATTCGCCCAACGCAGCTGAAAACGCGGTGATCGCGCCCGCCAGCAGGCCCGGCAGCAGGAGCGGCAGCGTCACCGTGGCGAACCGGTCCGCTGCGCCGGCACCCAAAGTGCGTGCCGCCTCCTCGAGTCCGCGGTCGATATTTTCCAGGGAGATTCGAATGGCGCGGACCATCAGCGGGAAGGACATGACGGCGGTGGCGAGTGCGGCGCCGTTGCGGGTGAAAATGAGTTCGATGCCGAACACCCGATCGAGCCAGGAGCCGATGAGACCGCGGGAGCCGAACAGCAACAAGAGCACGTACCCGACCGCCACCGGCGGCAGCACCAGAGGCAGGTGCACCAGGGCATCGAGCAGGGTGCGGCCGACGAATCGGCGGCGAGTGAGTATCCAGGCCGCGAGGACCGCCGGAGGCAGGCTGAAGGCCACGCTGCGGGTGGCCACGCTCAAGCTCAAGGAAAGAGCCTCGCTCTCGCTGGGGCTCAACCACATCATGCCGGGCATTCCATACGACTGTGGGGCATCATGCGCCACGCAGTATACTGGCGGGCGGAAATCCCAAGGATCTAAGATACATGCCTTATTATCGCGCCGTGGCGCAGGCGGTGGCGTCAACGCCTGAGAGAATCGGCGTATTGGTGGTCAATTTAGGCACCCCCGATGCACCTGCTTATTGGGCCGTGCAGCGCTATTTACGCGAATTCCTGGGTGATCGGCGAGTCATCGATACCTCTCGCTGGATCTGGCTGCCCATCCTGTACGGCTTCGTGCTGCCGTTTCGGCCGCTACGCACCGCGCACAAGTACCGCAAGATCTGGCTGAAAGACGGCTCGCCTTTGGCGGTGTACTCGAGCCGGCTCGCCGGCAAAATGGACGAGCGGCTGCGCGCAGCGGCCGGGGACCGGGTGCGGGTCGCGCTCGGCATGACGTACGGCAACCCCAGCATCGCGAGCGCGATAGAGTCCCTGGCCCGGCAAAATGCGCGGCGCCTGCTGGTGCTGCCCCTGTACCCCCAATATTGCTCATCGACGACGGGCTCGGTGTTTGACCGAACCAGCGACGCGTTGCGGCGCTGGCGCTGGCTGCCGGAGACGCGCTTCGTGAACGATTACCACGACGATGCGGGCTACATCGAGGCGTTCGGCGCGCGCATCGAGGAGCATTGGGCCGAGGTGGGCGGGCGCTCCCATTTGCTGCTCTCCTATCATGGCATCCCGGCGGTCTATGTGGATGAGGGGGATCCATATCGGCAGCATGCGGAGAGTACCACCCGCTTGCTGGTGGCGCGACTCGGACTGAAAGAGGGTGAGTGGTCGCATTGCTATCAGTCGCGATTCGGCAGCGTGGTGTGGTTGCAGCCCTATACCGAAGACACGCTCGTGTCGCTCGCCAAGCGGGGCATGAAGAAACTGACGGTGGTCTCGCCGTCGTTCGCCGTCGATTGCCTTGAGACGCTCGAGGAAGTGGCGATCGAATATCGAGATAAATTCCTCAAGTTGGGCGGTGAGCAACTCACGCTGGTGCCTGCGCTCAACGACCACGACCAACATGCCGACCTGCTCGTGTCGATCGTGCAACGCCACATCAAGGGTTGGATCTAGCGCCGCGATGATTGCGCTGTTGTCGCTGCTCGCCTGGATCTACCTGTACTGCGCGCACGGAAAATTTTGGATCTCCGGGCCCGAATTGGCGCCCGCCGCACCCACGCGCGCTATGCCCGATAATCTTCCCGATGTGGATATCGTGGTTCCGGCTCGCGACGAGGCGGAGCACATCGGTGCGGCCATCGCCTCGCTCCTCGCTCAAGAGTATCCGGGCAGGTTTCGCGTCATTCTGGTCGATGACAATTCGACCGACGGTACGGCGCATTGCGCCGGCAGTGCGCCAAACTTGAGTGTGATCCGCGGCCAGTGCAAACCCGCGGGATGGTCCGGAAAATTATGGGCATTGCATCAGGGTGTGGCTGCCGGCAGCGCGGCGGCGGTGTTGTTTACCGATGCCGACATCGTGCACGATCCGCGGCATCTGTCGGCGCTGGTTGCCCGGCTGCAGGCGCCCCGCGTGGATTTGGTGAGCGAGATGGTGCGGTTGAACTGCAGGAGCCTGGCGGAACGCGCATTGGTGCCGGCGTTCGTCTATTTCTTTCAGATGCTGTATCCGTTCGCGCGCGTGAACGCTCCCGGGTCGCGGATCGCCGCCGCCGCCGGCGGGACCATGCTGATTCGGCGCGTGGCGCTGCAAAGGATCGGCGGCATCGAATCAATCAAGGAGGCGCTCATCGACGATGTGGCTCTCGCCAAGGCCGTGAAAGGCGCGGGCGCCATTTACCTGGGCCACTCCGCTCTTGCCTCATCGATCCGTCCATATCCGCACTTCGTGGACGTCTGGCGCATGATTTCGCGCACCGCGTTCACTCAATTGCGCTGCTCGGCGGCTCTTCTTGCGCTCACTTTGCTCGGTTTGACACTGGTGTGGCTGGTCCCGACCTGGGCGATGGTGTTCGGCCACGGCCGCGAGCGCGGATACGGTCTCGCGGCAGTCTCCATCGCCGCAATCACCTATCTTCCGACGCTGGCACGCTATGGACGCAGCCGGCTCTGGTCCCTCTTGTTGCCCCTGATTGCCGTCTTCTACATGGCTGCCACCCTGGCATCGGCGGTGAATCACTGGCGGGGCGTGGGCGCGAATTGGAAAGACCGTGCGTATGGAGCCGGTTGAGGCGGCTATTGCGCCCAGAGCGGCGCCAATGCTAGATTTGATCGATATGAACCGACGGGTGTCCATAGGTCTGCACAGCCCCGCGCAATCGCGGCGGCCCTGCTCGTGGCGCGCGAGCGTGCTGGCGCCGCTGCTGCGCCGCTAGGCGCCCAACACCCCCGCGCGCGGTCGCGCTCAAAAGACCGAACCGAATTCCTCCGATGCAATGCTTCCTTAAGAGAGAACCGCATGTTGCGTAATCCTTCGACCAAGTATCGTGCATTTGCTCCCATCGACCTGGGTGCCAGAACCTGGCCCAACAGGGTCATCACCGCTCCGCCCACCTGGTGCAGCGTCGATTTGCGGGACGGCAATCAGGCGTTGATCGAACCCATGGATCCGGCGCGTAAGCGTCGGATGTTCGACATGCTGGTCAAGATCGGCTTCAAGGAGATCGAGGTGGGATTTCCCGCCGCTTCCCAGACCGACTTCGATTTTGTGCGCGAAATCATCGGCGAGCGACTGATTCCGGACGACGTCACCATTCAGGTGCTGACGCAGGCGCGTCCCGAACTCATCGCGCGCACCTACGAATCGGTCAAAGGCGCCCGGCGGGTCATCGTTCACGTGTACAACTCGACCTCGATTGCCCAGCGCCGGGTGGTCTTTCGGCTCGATCGCGCCGGCATCATTGATATCGCGGTCCGGGGAGCGACGCATGTGCGTGAGCATGCGCAACGCGACCGGAGCACCGAGTGGGTATTCCAGTACAGTCCTGAGAGCTTCACCGGTACCGAGCTCGATTTTTCGGTCGAGATCTGCGATGCGGTGAACTCGGTCTGGGAACCGACCCCCGCGCGCAAATCCATTCTCAATCTGCCGGCCACGGTGGAAATGGCGACGCCCAACGTCTACGCGGACCAGATCGAATGGTTCTCGCGCCACATCGGCAGGCGCGACAGCGTCATTGTCAGCGTCCATCCCCACAACGATCGGGGCACCGCGGTGGCGGCGGCGGAGCTGGCTCTTATGGCCGGTGCGAAGCGTATCGAAGGCACGCTGTTCGGCAACGGCGAACGTACCGGGAATGTGGATGTCGTGACCCTGGCTCTTAATCTTTACACGCAAGGCGTTGATCCCGGCTTGGATTTTTCGAATATCAACGAAGTCGCGCGATGTGCGGAGTCCTGCAATCAATTGCCCATACACCCGCGCCACCCGTACGTCGGGGATCTGGTATTCACCGCATTCTCAGGATCGCATCAGGACGCGATCAAGAAGGGCCTGGCGGCGCGCACCGAGGGCGAAATTTGGGATGTGCCGTATCTGCCCATCGATCCGTCGGATGTCGGCCGCTCCTACGATTCGATCATTCGCGTCAACAGCCAGTCCGGCAAGGGCGGGGTGGCGTACCTCTTGGAGCGCGATTACCAGTGGGTGATGCCGCGGCGCCTGCAAATCGAGTTCAGCCAGGTCGTGCAAGCAGCCGCCGATATCACGGGTAAGGAATTGACTTCCAAGGAACTTTGGGATCTTTTCACCCAGGAATATCTGGCGCCCCGACAGCCCATCGTGTACCGCTCGCATCAGTTGGCCGCCTCCACCGACGGTGCCGACACCGAGCGGCTGTCGCTGCAAGTGGAGTGTGACGGGCGAGTGGAAACTTGGCTCGGACAGGGGTCGGGCCCGATCGACGCCATGGTCGAGGCGGTCGGCCTGCCGTTCGACGTGCTTTCCTATGAGGAACACTCGCGCGGACAAGGCAGTGCGGCAAAGGCTGTTTCTTACATTGAGATCACCACTCGTTCGCGGCGCACCCTGTTCGGTGCCGGCATGCACTCGAACATCATCACGGCATCCCTGTTGGCGATATTGTCGGCGGTGAATCGCGCCATTGCTCAGGGAGCCTTGCCGGCGCGCGGCGACAAAGCCCGCACCGGCACTTAGAGGTTGCGCGGCCGCGTTCTTTCTTAAGCACCGGACCCTGGAGCACACCCGATTTTTTGCATCGGGTCCAAGCGAAGCTTCCAGTCGCCCCGTATGACCGCCGCCTTCGGACCGCTGTCAGCGACGTCCAAAGGATACTCGATCAAACCGCCGATTTGGCGTGCGCGGTCATATGAATCAATACATTAAAAATATGTCATAACTCTATAAAAAAATGAGAATTTAACTTTTGTATTGAAATCTCCGGATGTTGCCCCGAATCGAGATCGGCGTTCGCTTGCGGAAATTCATCGTTCTAGTTGAATGCGGTGCAAAATCCGATATAGTGCGCAGCTTCATGCCTCTGGCTGATCGATCCTATTGATTTCAAGGGCTTTTCTCAAACAATGAGCGAACGCGCAGACGAACATTTCGATATCGATGATGAGTTTCTTGGCGAAGCCGAAGAATCCCATGATTTCGATCCCCTGTTGGAACGAGCCGAGCGGCGCCCCAAAGCGGCGGCCGTAGGCAAGCGCGGCAAGGCGGCTTGGAGCCGTGTAGAGGACGTGCTCGCCGAGCGGCAGCTGGAAAAAGAGTTGCGCGACATTTTCGAAGACGATTGATCCCCTTGGGAGCCCCCGCCGGAAGCCCTGCGGCATGCCAATCGAGCGCGCCGTGATCGATGCTCCATCATAAGCAGCCTTGGGTCGTGCTCAAGTTCGGCGGCACCAGCGTGTCGTCGGCGAGCAATTGGCAGAACATCGTCGGGGTGCTCGAGGAGCGCATCGCATCGGGCCTGCGTCCGGTCGTTGTCCATTCGGCGCTTTCCGGCATAACCGATCGCCTGGAGTCGCTGTTCGCGGCCGCCGCGGCCGGCAACCACCACGACGTGCTCGCCCCGATCGAGTCAGCACACCGGAATCTTGCGAAACAACTTTCGGTCGTTCCCGACGAGCGTTTCGAATCGTTCATGGAGCATCTTCGGCACTTGGCGGTCGGTGCGGCCGAGAGCCGCGATATCGGCGGACGACTGCGCGCCCGAGTCATGGCGATGGGGGAGCTGTTGGCGACCTCCCTGGGTGCCTGCTACTTGAACTCCCGCGGACTCGGAACCGCCTGGGTGGATGCTCGGGAGGTCTTGCGCGCCGAACGGCGCCACGGCGGATCCTCGGAGGCGGATTATCTGTCGGCCACCTGCGATTTCGCGCCGGATGCGCGCTTGCAGTCGCAGTGGCGCGCGCTCGACCAAGTCATCATCACGCAAGGGTTCATCGCTGCTGACGGGGCCGGCGACACGGTGCTGTTGGGGCGCGGCGGCTCTGATACTTCCGGATCGTACTTTGCCGCCAAACTGGCCGCCGCGCGCCTCGAGATTTGGACCGACGTTCCGGGCATGTTCAGCGCCAACCCGCGCGCCGTTCCCACGGCCCGTTTGCTGCGGGCCCTGCATTACGATGAAGCGCAGGAAATAGCCAGCAACGGCGCCAAGGTGTTGCATCCGCGCTGCGTGCTGCCGGTGCGGCAATATCAGATTCCCCTGCATGTCTACGCAACCCAGGCACCCGGTCTCGAAGGCACGGTGATATCGGCGAACGTCGCCGGAAGCGCGGGGCAGGTCAAGGCCATCGCGATCAAGAAGGGGATCACGTTGATCTCCATGGAAAGTCCCGGGATGTGGCACCAGGTGGGATTCCTGGCCGATGCGTTCCAGATTTTCAAGCAGCAAGGGATGTCCGTCGATCTCGTGTCCACATCGGAAACCAACGTGACGGTGTCGCTCGATCCTGCCGCGAATACCCTGGGATCCGCGGCTCTCGCGCGACTGGCGGCGGCCCTCGGCGAACTGTGCCGGGTCGAGGTGCTGGGACCGTGCGCCTCGTTGAGCCTCCTCGGCCACAACATCCGCGGCATCTTGCACGAGTTGGGCTCGGCGTTCGAATTGTTTCAGGATCACAAGATCTACTTGGTGAGCCAGGCGGCGAACGATCTCAACTTCACTTTCGTGATCGACGAATCCCAGGGCGACCGGCTGGTGCGGCAATTGCACGAGCGGCTGATTCAGAGCATCGGCTCGGATCGAGTCCTCGGTCCCACCTGGCTGCAGCTGTTCTCGCCGAAGGAAGGCGCGGCGGCGCCCGTGTCCAGCTGGTGGGAACAGCCGCGCAAGCGTCGGCGGCTGCAGGAGATTGCGGAGCGCGAATCGGCGGCCTTCGTGTACGACATGCCGAGCGTGGATGCCGCGATTGCGGCGCTGCGACGGGTGCACTCGGTGTCGCGGTGGGCGTACGCGATGAAGGCGAACTGGCATCCCGGCATCCTCAGACGCATGCATTCGGCCGGCCTCATGATCGAGTGCGTGTCGCAAGGCGAGCTCGAACACGCCTTTGCCTCCGTGCCGGATCTCGCTCCGGATCAGGTGCTCTTCACTCCGAATTTTGCGCCGCGCGCCGAATATGCGTACGGTTTCGCGAAGGGTGTGCGCGTCACGCTGGACAACCTGCACCCGCTCAAAATGTGGCCCGAGGTGTTCGCCGGCACGGAAATATTCCTGCGGATCGATCCGGGCACCGGGCGGGGACACCATCACCATGTACGCACCGCGGGTGCACACTCCAAGTTCGGCATCCCGATGTCGGAGATCGACGAGCTGGCGGCGTTGACCCGGTCCGCGGAAGTGCGAGTCACCGGGCTGCACGCGCACAGCGGCAGCGGTATTTTCGATGTGGCCAATTGGATCGAAACCGGGGAGCTGCTGGGTGAACTCGCCGGGCGCTTTCCCGACGTGCGCATCGTCGATCTCGGGGGCGGAATCGGCGTGCCCGAGCAGATGGGCCACGATGGAATCGATCTTGGCGCTCTGGACGCGGGGGTTGCGGGACTCAAGCAGCGGTTTCCAGGGATCGATTTCTGGATGGAACCCGGGCGCTTTTTGGTTGCCAGGGCGGGTGTGTTGGTTGCGGTGGTCACGCAATTGAAGCGCAAGGGTGACCTGCAGTACGTGGGCATCGCGACCGGGATGAATTCGTTGATCAGGCCCGCGCTATACGGCGCACACCACGATATTCGCAATCTGACCCGCCTCGCGGAGCCGTCGAATCAGAAAGTGACCATCGTGGGTCCAATCTGCGAATCCGCCGACCAGCTCGGCAGCGATCGCTGGTTTCCGCCGACCGCGGAGGGTGATGTGCTGTTGATCGCGAATTGCGGCGCGTATGGTTTTGTCATGGGGTCGAACTATAATCGACGGCCTCCGGCAGCAGAGTTCTTGATCGAATGACACCTCAGATTGGCCTCATTGGTTGGCGAGGGATGGTCGGCTCGGTCCTTTTGGACCGCATGCTTGCCGAACGGGACTTCGATTGGGTCGAACCCGTATTCTTCAGCACCTCTCAGGCGGGACGCCCAGCGCCGGACATCGGCCGCAAAGTTGGTCCGGTGCAGGACGCGAACGATCTCTCGGCATTGGCGCGCTTGCCCATGCTGATCAGCACCCAGGGCGGCGATTACACCCAAGCTGTGCATGCCCGCTTGCGCGCGGCCGGCTGGCAGGGATATTGGATCGATGCGGCGTCGACCCTGAGGATGGAGCCTTCCTCCGTCATCGTGCTCGATCCGGTCAATCTGCCCGTGATGCAGCAGGCGCGCGCGCACGGCATCAAGGATTTCATCGGCGGCAATTGCACGGTGTCCCTCATGCTCATGGCGGTGGGCGGCTTGTTGCGTGCCGGCGTGGTCGAGTGGATCACGGCCATGACGTATCAGTCCGCGTCGGGCGCCGGCGCCCAGCACATGCGCGAACTGCTCGAACAGATGGGCGCCCTGCATCGGTCGGCCGCAACGCTGTTGCGGGATCCCAATACGAGTATTCTCGACATCGACCGCGCGGTCACCCGCGCCATAGGCCGCGCCGATTTTCCGACCAGCCAATTCGGGGCGCCGCTGGCTGCGAACCTTATCCCTTGGATCGACAAGGATTTGGGCAATGGCCAGAGCCGGGAGGAATGGAAGGCCGGCGCCGAGTCGAATAAGATCATGGGTACCGAGGCGTCGCCGGTGCCGGTCGAAGGCATTTGCGTGCGCGTGAGCGCCATGCGCTGTCATTCGCAGGCGCTCACCATCAAGCTCAAAAAGGATATTCCATTGCGCGAGGTCGAACAATTGATCGCCGGCGGGAACCCCTGGGTGAGGGTTGTGCCCAATGATCGCGCCTCGTCGATCAGGGAACTGGCGCCCGCTTCGGTCAACGGCACCTTGAGCATACCCATCGGCCGGCTGCGCAAGCTCGCGATGGGCGGGGAGTATCTGTCGGCCTTTACGGTGGGCGATCAGCTGCTGTGGGGTGCGGCCGAGCCCTTGCGGCGCACGATGCGGTTGCTGCTGAGTTAGGGGGCCCACACCACTTCAACCGGGGTGCGCTTTTGGCGCAACACGGCTCGCACCGGCATATCCTCCACCGCGCCGGCAGCGCTAGCCGCCAAGTAAGCGCGCCACTTGGCTTCACCGGCGATCAGAATCACGATTTGCCGCGAATCGAGCAGCGCGCTCAAGTTCAAACTGAGTCGCGGCTGGGGCGCGCTCGGCGCCCACATGCCGACACATCCGGCTGCAGACGCCGGATCGATCGCGCTGCGCAAATTGGGCGATCCGGGAAACAAAGAGGCCGCATGCCCGTCATCGCCCATGCCGAGCAGCGTCACGTCGAACGGCCGCGGGATGCGAGCGAAGGTTTCCCAGGCCGACACCGCCCCGAGATCCGGGGAGGGCGCCGCGTTCTTCAGCCCGAGGAAACGCGCTGTAGCGGCTTTGTCCTGCAGCAACACCTCGCGCACCAGCCGCTCGTTGCTGTCGGCATCGGTGGGTGCGACCCAGCGTTCGTCGGCGAGCGCCACGCAGACACGGCTCCAATCAATCGGCTGCGTGCGCAGCTGTTCGAACAATCTGACCGGTGATCGCCCGCCGCAAACGACCAGGCTCGCCAATCCGCGCTTCGCGATCGCGTGCGTGAGGCGTACCGCGATGTCGGCGGCGACTTGGCGCGACAAGGCATCCATGTCGAGATAGCGCTTGACGGCGGGTTCGGAGGCGATGATGTCGGCCGATTGCATTGCCTTCAGGGTATCGGATCGATCCGGTGCCGTCGAGAAAAAGACGCGGCGCTCAAATCGCGCGTGGCACAATGCGCCGTGCACTTGAAGACCTACGTCGAGATTGCGGGATGGATCGGCGCTGCGCTGATACTTGGCGCTTATGCCCTGATCTCGTCGGGCAAGTTGCAGGCACGCCAGCCTCCCTACCATTGGATGAACATCCTCGGGTCCGTCGGATTGATCATCAACGGCGGTTGGAACGGCGCGTGGCCATCGGTGGGTCTCAACGCGGTGTGGTTCGGCATCGCCCTATACGCCTGGCGGCGCAGCCGCCGGGCGGCCTGATTCGCGGGCGCGAATCAGGAGCCAGCGGCAGCCGCGGAGCGCTACGCCGCGTCCGCCGCCTCGCGGCGACGGCGGCGTTCCTCGGCTTCGCGCCGTTCGGCTTCGATCTGACCGAGCACCGCATTCACATCGGGCGCAGTTGGATCCTCGGCAAAGCGTCCTGACAGGCTCGATTCCGGCGTCAATTCGCCGGCTGCATACAGCTTCCAGATTTCGCGGGCATACTGCGTCGTGAGCAACTCGGGGGCGGCGCGTCCGAAGGCCGCGCGCATGTTGTTCACGTCGCGCTCAAGCATGGGCAGCGCGTTGTTGTTGCCTGAGGCGTTGACGGCTTGCGGCAGGTCGATGATGACCGGCCCGTTTGCATCGAGCAGTACGTTGAAATCCGAGAGATCGCCGTGTATCAGGCCCGCGCACAGCATTCGGACGATTTGCCCGATCATGTGGCCATGCCACTCGCGCGCCTGTTCGGCGGTCATTTGGACCTCACAGAGCTGCGGCGCGGGATTGCCGAACCGATCCTGCACCAGCTCCATGAGCAGAACGCCTTGGTGCACGAGATACGGCGCCGGTACACGCACGCCCACGCTCACCAGGCGGTAGAGGGCCTCCACCTCGGAGTTCTTCCAATCCTCCTCCTGCACCCGGCGGCCGTGGCGGCCGCGCTTGCTCATCGCGCGTGCATCTCGGCTGTTGCGGGTCTTGCGGCCCTCTTGATATTGCGCGAGCTTGTGAAAGCCGCGCTGCTCGGCTTCTTTGTAGACTTTGGCGCAACGCAGCGTGTCGCCGCAGCCGACGATGTAAACGGAGGCTTCTTTTCCGCTCTTAAGGCGGCGCACCACCGTGTCGATGAGTCCGTCTTCAATCAGCGGCTGCAGGCCCTTGGGGATCTTCAAGGGGCATTCCCGCGCGCGGCTCGGCGCGACGCGTTACAGCTTCTGATGGCTGCCGTCGCACAGCGGCGCCTTGTGGGTGTGCTTGCAGCCGCAGAAATACACGGTCTTGGATTCGGTGGCCTCGAATTTCACCGGCGAGAATTCGCCGCCCTTGTGGCTGCCGTCGCAAAACGGCTGCTTCGAGCTTTTTCCGCAAGCACACCAGAAATAGCTCTTGCCGCTCTCGACCTGTACTGGGAAAGGGGCCTTTTGGGCAACGGTCGGGCTGGACATTCCACGGTCTCCTGGTGATGGTTCAAGGGCTTCATCATATTCGAATCGGCGCAATTGAGCATTCCCGATATGGCGTCGATTTGGCACAATGCAATTCTTATCCGGAATCTCGCGAGGAGCCGATGAAGTTATTTTACGCCGCAGCGTCTCCCTTCGTTCGCAAGTGTCTGGTCAGCGCCCACGAGTTGGGTTTGCGCGAGCGCATCGAATTGGTGCCGGCCGCACCGCATCCGGTAAACCGGGACCGGACGGTTGTGGCGAGCAATCCGCTCGGAAAGATACCCACATTGATAACGGGCGAGGGTGCGGTGCTGTATGACAGCCGCGTAATTTGCGAGTATCTCGACGCGCTCGCCGGCGGCCGGCTCATTCCTGCGCACGGGCCGGCGCGTTGGCGGGTACTGGTCGATCAGTCACTGGCCGACGGCGTGATGGATGCGGCGGTTCTGGTTCGCTACGAGAGCGCGGTGCGGCCCGAGAACCTGCGCTGGAACGATTGGATTTCCGGCCAACTCGAGAAGGTCACCTGCGGACTCGCCGAATTCGAACGCGGCGCGCGCGGCTGGACCGAGCGCGTCGATGCGGGCACCGTTGCGGTCGGCTGCGCGCTCGGGTACCTGGATTTCCGATTCGCGTCGCTCGGATGGCGCGAAAAGTGTCCGGATACAGCGCGCTGGTTCGAGCGGTTTGCGAAGCGCGAATCGATGGTGGCGACGCGGCCGCCGGCGGGCTGACCGGTCGCCGTAGGCGCGGTTCATCGTCAGCTGCGCCCCAACTCGGGGTGCGTGAGGGAAGTAAATCATGGCAACCCTCTCGCCGTACGCTTAAGCGGCCGGCTCTTGCTGCCTCATAAACCTACGAGGAGAAGGCTAATGTGGGAAATCAGGAAGAGTGCCGAACGGGGCTTCGCGGATCACGGTTGGCTGCAGTCGCGCCATACGTTTTCGTTTGCGGATTATTTCGATCCGGCTCACTCCAGCTTCGGGGTGCTGCGGGTCATCAACGAGGACCGGGTGGCGCCAGGCCAGGGTTTCGGAACCCACGGCCACCGCGACATGGAGATCGTGAGTTATGTGCTGGCGGGGCAGCTCGCCCACCGCGATTCCATGGGCAACGGCTCGGTCATCGTCCCCGGCGATGTGCAGCGCATGAGCGCGGGCACGGGCGTGCAACACAGCGAGATCAATCCGTCTGCCGCCGAGCCCGTGCATTTTCTGCAGATCTGGATCATTCCCGCGGTTGTCGGCATTGCCCCGAGTTACGAGCAGAAGCATTTCCCCGCCCAGGAAAAGCGCGGACGGCTGCGGCTCGTCGCTTCGCCGGACGGCGCCGAGGGCTCGGTGCGGCTGCATCAGGATGCGAAGATTTACGCGGGTTTTTTCGATGCGGGCGAACAGGCGACGTTCGCGCAGAACCAGCCACGGCTGACCTATGTTCATGCGGCTCGCGGTATCATCAATGTGAACGGTACGGTCCTTGACGCGGGAGACGCACTCAAGATTTCCGATGTTCCGTCGCTCGAGTTCACTAACGGCGCCGCTGCCGAAGTGCTGGTGTTCGACCTGCCGCCCGACGCTAAAGCTTCTGTACGATGACTCGTCCTTGAGCATTGACAAACACATGATAGCGATTGCCATCCTTGCACGTGGCGATGTAATCACTGTCGGCATTGCGCTTCACATTGACCACCTTATCGCAGGTCTGGCCGTTGAGAACGATTGTTGCGGTGAGATCCTTTCCAGACGACAGATCGTCGGCTGCGGCAGCCCCGGCGCTGGCGAGGGCGGCCAGCGCTGTATACATAAGAAAGGATAAGCGCATATGCATGTTCTCCTCGATGGGTGCGTACGTTTAAATCTTCGCGAATTGATTCGGATCGACCAGGATGTTCCATATTGCTTCTCGCGATGAGGATATGGCGGATGCCAGCTGAGGGTCGGCGTTCTGAAGCAACGATAGCACCTTGAGCATCAACATCTCATATTGGTGCCGCAATGTTTCGGGCGGTGTCTTGAGCGACGATTGGTGAAATGCCCGAAATTGATCGAGGAGGTCGTTCACCTGATTCTTTAGTGTGAGCTTCGTGAACACACCAATGGCATGTGTGTCCTTCAGGCGTTGTTCCAACGATGCCAAATCGAGGGTGGGAACGCTCGGCTTTTCGCCAGGCGCAGGCTGGACGGCCGGGTTGACGGTCGGGGATGCGGGAATGGCCTTGTGTGAGCCGGTAATCGCAGCCGCAGAGCCGCCTGTCGACGGGGTCAACGCCGGCGCGCGGTTGGCGGTGAGTCCGGGCTGCGGCGCAGGCGACGCAGGCGTCGATGGTGGCGCGGGCGCGGGTGCCGATTTGGGCGCTTCGCTCGGTCTTTCCGCCTTCGTTGCCTCGCTGGCCGGCGATACTGAAGGCGTGCTCGGTGCCCCAATTTCGGTGCGCGCAGGCCGTGCTTTCCACGCAGTGCAACCCGACAAAGAAATGACGAGAAAGCCGACTGCGAATTGACATCGGGTCATGGTCGATATTGTACGGCATCGGCAAAGCGCCAGGTGCGATAAGCGTGCCAGGGTGATTGCACTGAGAGGTCAACAACACGGGGCTTGCGGCGATCTTGCTCTACAAGGTGACGCGCAACTCATGCGCCGCAATGCGAATATCGAGGTGTCTGAGTTCGTCGGAAAAGATGTGATCGAGGCCGGCGGTTCATCGGCCCGGCTCGACATTAACTTAACGCGGCTTCCGCCAATTGGTGGCCGTCCCGCTGCGTGGTAGTCTTGCGGCAGAACACTGGGGAAGGGGCTCATGGGACTGCGTCGGGCCAGGTCGGCGGGATTCGCCGCGATATTTTTCGCCGCGACAATGGCGGCCGGGGCGATCCGCGCCGCGCCCAATGCGATCACGGTCGGCGAGCTCAGGCTCACTCTGTGCAACACGACGTACACCGGGTACTGCGGTTCGATCGAGCGGCGCATCGATCCGAGCGGACTCACACCGGGCAAAATCACCGTTGGATTCGAGTATTACCCGCGCACCGATCCTTCCCGCGCGCGCCTTGGTACTATTTTGCCGCAGGAAGGCGGTCCGGGGTACTCATCCACCGGCTCGCGCGACTATTACCTGGCGATCTTCGATGCATTGCGCGACCGCCGCGATGTGCTGATCGTCGACAAGCGGGGTACCGGACGCTCCCATCCGATCGATTGCCCGGATTTACAAACAGGCTCCACCGATCTTGACGCGGTCGCCGCTTGCGCCAAGCAACTCGGCGACACCGCCTGGTTCTACGGCACCGATTTTGCCGCCAATGACATAATTGCGGTGATGGATGCGCTGGCGATCGATGAGGTGGATTTCTACGGTGACAGCTACGGCACCTTCGTCGGACAAATTCTGGCGGGCCTATATCCGCAGCGTCTGCGCAGCATCATTTTGGACAGCGCCTATCCGGTGCGCGCTCCCGATCCCTGGTTTGCAACCGACTGGGCGGCGGCCTGGTCGGGAATCGACGTATCCTGCGCGCGTTCGCCGAGCTGCAGTGCGCTCGGCGGAACGGCTACCTCGCGCGTGCGACGCATCATCGACATCATCCGCAAACATTCGATCAGGGGCGAGGCGCCGGATGGCAACGGCGATCTTCAGCCGACGACGATCGATACGGCATCGCTCATCTATCTCATCGATTTCGCGGGCTACGGTCCGCCGGTATACCGCGATCTTGATGCCGCGGCGCGCGCATGGCTCGATTCCGAGGATGCGCTGCCGCTGCTGCGATTGGTGGCGGAGGCGGAAACCAGCCGCGCCGACAAGCCGGCGGCTTACAGCTATGGATTGTATGAGGCGGTGACGTGTTCGGATTATTCGATTTTGTACGACCTCGATAGGCCGAGAGCGGTACGCGATCGGCAATACGCGGCTGCGCTTCAAGATGCGCGCGAACGTCGGCCCGATCTGTTCGCGCCGTTCTCGATTGACGAGGGCATCGAATCGCAAGTGTACATCACGCCGCTCGACTCGTGTCTGCCCTGGCCCGGGCCGCCGAAGGATCTTGCGCCGGGCGCGCCGGGTACACCGCTGCCGCCGAGCGCGCATTATCCCGCGGTGCCGACCCTCGTTCTTTCGGGCGATCTTGATTCCATCACCTCGGTCATCGATGCGAATAATACGACCGGGCAATTCCCAAACGCGGTTCACGTCGTCGTGCCCAATTTGGGGCATGTCGTCACCGATAGTGACGAAATCGGCTGTACCCTGGGAATGGTGCACCGGTTCGTCAAGAACCTGACCCCGGGCGACACCGATTGCGTGCAACGAGTGCGCCCCGTGCGCACCGTGCCGCGGTTCGCGCGATCTGCGAGCGAGCTCGCACCGTTGCAGGCGCTCAAAGGCGACAAAACGACGGACGCACAACGGCGCATCGCCGCGGCGGGTCTGGAAAGCATCGGCGATGTCATCGCTCGCTACTATGTGACGTACAACTACGCCGACAGCGGGCTGCGCGGTGGAAAGTTGACCTACCATGCGATTGGCACGGGGTACGAATTCAAGCTCAACGAGTTCAAATGGACCGAAGACATTGCGGTGTCGGGCTCGGTGTCGTGGGATCAGATGAGCAATGTCATCACGGCGCACGTGACTCTGAAATCCGCTGGTACCCAGGTGGGTGTGCTGCAAATTCTCTGGAACGACGCCGACATCGACGCCATGGCCTCTGTGACCGGGGAAATACAGGGATCGGCGCTGATTGCTCAGCGAATTGCACCTTGATGAGCTCCCCGGTTGGGTACCCGGGCGCTGCCGGCCGGCTACGCCGGCAGGTTCATTTTCAAGAGCAGTGCTTTGTAGCCCGGGTCGTAGCGCACGTTCTTGAGCATCGGATCCACCTTCAGCGCATTCAGTCCGCCGTCGCTTGCCGGATCATGGCCGAGGCCGCCGAGGGCGACGTGCTTCACTCGGCCAGTTGGTGCCTGGAGCGCTCCAAAGAATCACAATTGCGACGTAGTTTAGCGCGCGGTGGCGATCGCTGCAGGAGCGAATGTTCCCCTGCGCGCACTCCTCCCGGCCCGCGTATTCTCATACATGGCGCGCCGGAGTCTGCAGCTCAACGCCTTGCGGCCGCGGTTTGCCGTCTTGGGGTTTCTCTTTCTAGCATAACCGCACCGGTCACACTCAGAATTCGTCGACGCAACTCCCGCGGCAATGCGCGCATCACGAGGCCCCGTGGAAAATCAAATGGGAGGGGTCTTGCCACGCGTACGGACTCTTCGAGCGTCGCGATGACGACTTGGGGCCGCCACCCGAAATTGCCGAAAAACTCGAACCAATCGTTGACTTGGAACAGGAACGGTGCGGCGTTCAGTTTTTTAGTCCACTTCCGTGGCATCGCCCGCTTCCCGGCGTTGTCGAAATCAAGAATCCAGCGCTGAAATGCCGGCACCTCGTGCAGTTCCTCGGCCAGGCCGCCGACGGCGCCGTTCGACAGATACGGAATCACGCCTTCCGCGATCAACAGCGTGCTCGCGGATGAAGCGCTGATCCTGGCGAACAGCTCACTTCGTTCCGTGAGATTTCGCAAATCCAAGCCGACTCGCTCGACATTGCATTTGGGCACATGGCTGCGCAATTGCGAGTTCTTCGCGTCGATCAGTTCCGGCAAATCGACTTCGATCCAACGAAGATCGGTTGGCAGGTCCAGCCGATAAGGCCTGGAATCCAATCCAGCCCCCAGATTGACAACGGTATCAATGCCGGCGTGCAGCGCCTCTCGAATCAGCCGGTCGATAGCCGATGTGCGTATGACGACGCCCCAGGGCTCCATCGACGAGATGTAAAGAGAGCGTGCGATCATCGGACCGCGCTTCCCGGCAAGCATCTCGGCCAGGGGATCCGAAAAAAGCGCGTCCGCCCGCTTGCTTTCGATGGCCCGCAGCGCCGCCACCCAAAGCGCGGTATCGGCAACCCCGGAAACCTCGGCTTCGGTGTGCATCAGTTGCACACCGAAGCACTCTTCCGGCCCTCTCGGTGCCGGCGCAATGTGTCCGACGTGATGTCGATCGGCCCTTCGCTCGCCGCGAAACAGAAAGTGGCAGAGTCGAGCAATCCGGCCGCTTCGGTATTCATTTTCATAGGCTGACGCGCGCTATTGTTGACATGAGTCACGACGCTGCGGATAGTAAACGAAGGCCCTGCTGAACCTGAAGGCCCGGCTGGCGGTGAATAATTCCTATCCGCCCGGCTCGCGACCGACGGCGGTGATCCACGCCGCGAAGGCCTGCATGAATCGCCGCAGGAATGCACCTGTTGCATCGCTGCTCAATTGGCCGCTCTGGTCGAAAAGCTTGTCGGCGCCGCCGATATAGGCCTCCGGCTGCTGCATGGTCGGCACATTGAGAAACACCAGCGATTGGCGCAGATGGTGGTTCGCGCCAAACGCGCCGATGACCCCGGGTGAGGCGCTCACGACGGCGCCGGGCTTGCCGTTCCAAACACTTTTGCCGTAGGGTCGTGAACCGACATCCAAGGCGTTCTTCAGGGCGGCGGGGACGGAGCGGTTGTATTCGGGCGTCACGAACAGAACTGCATCCGCGGCCAGGATGCGCTCGCGAAATGCCAACCAGGCAGCAGGCGGACTGGTGTCCTGATCCTGGTTGTACAGCGATAGTTCGCCGATCTCGGCGATCTCGAGCTTCAAGGTGTCGGGGGCGAGCGCTGCAAGCGCATGCGCCAGCTTTCGATTGATCGAGTCCTTGCGCAGACTGCCGACGAGAACTGCAACTGAATATACGGGCTTCATCGCGGGATGCTCCATCTATCAAACCACAATTGCGGCGCGAACCGCGCGTCGATTGACCCTGCGCCCACGATTGACCGGTGTCAAGGTCAGTCGCCGATGATGACCGGCGTGCCGAGCCCGACCCGTTCATAAAGATCCCGCATGGCAGGGTTGGCCAAAGCGATGCAGCCCCGCGTCCAGTCCTTCACATTGGCCTCTGCCGCCACCTCGCCGTGGCCATGAATGTAGATCTCGCCGCCGAGAGCGGTGTGCTGAGGCGGCATCGTGCGCCCACGGATCGCCGCCAGAATGTCCGCGTGTTCCTGGGGGGTGATCAGGCCGGCGGCAATGCCGCGCGCCGCATCTTCTTCGTTGGGATAGCTGATGCACATCGAAAGATAATATCGGCTGCGGGGATTCTTGGCGCATATGTAGAACTCCCCGAGTGGAGTCGCTTCATCGCCCTCGGTGGCCTTATCGGCGGACCAGTTCCTGCCCAGGACCAGCGGGTAGCTGCGTTCGAGACGACCCTCCCTGTATAGAAGGAGCGTGCGGTCGCCCTTGCGCACGATGACCTCGGTATCGTTCGGAATGCAACTCATGATTTCGATTCATGCCGTGCCTCGAGCTCCGCAATGACTCGATCCAGCGACAGACGCCGCGCCTTGAGCAGCAGCAACAGGTGATACACGAGGTCCGCCGCTTCGCCAATGACTTCGTCATCCGACTGGCTGACGCTCGCGAGCGCCAATTCGAGCGCTTCCTCTCCGACCTTTTGCGCGACGCGCCGGTTGCCTTCGGACAGCAGCTTCGCGGTATAGCTGCCGTCCGGCCGCGTCGCCATGCGCTCGGCGATGACGCCCTCCAGGGTCGCGAGGAAGGCGATTCTTCCGGCCGCCGGCTGCGGCGGATTTTCGCCGAAACAGGTGCGGGTGCCCTTATGGCAGGTCGGCCCGCGCGGTTTCGCCAGAATCAACAAGGTGTCCGCGTCGCAATCCGCGATCATGTCGCGCACCTCGAGAAAATGACCGGAGGTCTCTCCCTTGGTCCATAGCCGCTGTTTGCGCCGGCTCCAGAAGGTCGCGCGGCCACTCGATCGAGTCGCCTCGAGGGCCGCGCGGTTCATGTATGCCAGCATCAGCACCGCGCCGCTGTCGGCATCCTGCACGATGGCCGGCAGCAACCCGTCGCTCTTGCCCCAATCGAGTTCGTCGGGTCCGATCATCTTCTCACCTCGATGCCATCCGCATGCAGCTGCCTCTTGAGGTCCGGTATCGCGACCTCACCGGAATGAAATACGCTGGCCGCCAGCGCCGCATCGACGCCGGCGCAGCGAAACACTTGCACGAAATCGTGCGCCGATCCAGCGCCGCCCGAGGCGACCAAGGGAACGCGGCACACGTCGCGCACCGCGCGCAGCTGGTCGATGTCATAACCCCGCCGCACGCCGTCGCTCGCCATGCAATTGAGCACGATTTCACCTGCGCCGCGCCGCTGCGCTTCGATGACCCAATCGAGGGTGCTGCGCGCCGCGTCGCGGGTGCGCGACGGATCGCCGGTAAACTGCTGCACTCGATAGTCGGCGCCCACGGACTGACTGTCGATGCCGACGACGATGCACTGCGAACCGAAGCGCTGGCTCAGGCGGTCGATCAGCTCCGGATCCGCGAGCGCCGGTGAATTCAGCGATATTTTTTCTGCGCCGGCCGCGAGCACCGTCTCGGCATCGGCGACGGATCGAATGCCGCCGGCTACGCAGAAGGGTATATCCAGCAGCCGCGCTACGCGCGTGATCCAGGAGCGGTCCACCGAACGGTCCTCGGGGCTCGCGGTGATGTCGTAGAACACGAGCTCATCCGCTCCCTGGTCGCGATAGCGCTGCGCGAGATCCAGTATATCGCCGACAACCCGGTGGTCGCGGAAGCGGACACCCTTGACCACCTGCCCGTCGCGCACGTCGAGACAGGGGATTATGCGTTTTGCAAGAATGAGCGCAGGTCCTCTGCCGGTATCAGTTCTTCGAGCAGTGCCTTGCCGGCGACGGCGGCGGCCACCCCGCATTCGGCCATGGCGCGCAAATCCCGCCCATCGCGAATGCCGCCGGAGGCCTGCCAGGCGATGCCGGGAAAGCGCTGCACCGCCTCTGCATACATTTCGCGGTTGGGGCCGGCCAACGTTCCGTCACGGCTGACGTCGGTACAAAGCACATGAAGAAGCTCGTCATTTGCGAAATTGGCGACCGCGTCCCACAGGCTGAGCGTGGACTGCCGGCGCCACCCATGAGTGGCGACGCAGGGCGTGCCCGCCGCGTCCAGGCGCACATCGAAGGCGAGCGCAATCTGCTCAGTTCCGAAGTGCTTGAGCCAGCCGCGGACCTGATCCGCGCTGATCACGGCGGCGCTGCCGATCACGACCCGGCTGACGCCGAGATCGAGCATCTGCGTGACCGCGGCGGTATCGCGCAATCCTCCGCCGACTTGCAGCTTGACGCGGTTCTGGGCTGCAAGTTCGGCAATGATGGCGCGGTTTGCGGCGCTTCCATCGCGTGCGCCGTCGAGATCGACGACATGCAGCCAATCGGCGCCGAGATCGCGATACTTGGCGAGCAGCGCGAGCGGCTCGGCGGGGTAGCGCGTTTCCGCGTCGAAATCGCCGCGCAGCAATCTCACGCAGTGGCCGCTTTTCAAATCGAGCGCGGGAATCAATCGCATTGCCTGTGGTGTCTTCAATTGAGCGCGAGAAAGTTCGCGAGCAGGCGCGCGCCGACCGCGGCCGAGCGCTCGGGATGAAATTGCACTCCGAAAAAATTGCCCGACTCCACACAGGCGCTGAACGGCGTGTCATAGCGGCTGATCGCGACGGTCGATGGCCCGGGCGGCAACGCGTAGCTGTGCACGAAGTAGCCGTAATCCGCATCCGCCAGGCCCTCGAGCAAGGCGCAGGGGCGAAGGAGTTCGAGGGTGTTCCAGCCCATATGGGGAACCGGACGGCCCGGCGCGTCGATGAATCGCGCCGCGTGTCCGGGAATGATGCCAAGACAGCGCGTATCGCCCTCGTCGGACGCCTCGAACAGCAGCTGCATCCCTAGGCAAATGCCGAGCACCGGTTGCGTCAGCCGCGGTATCAAATCGACCAGCCCGCTGCAGCGCAGTCGCGCCATCGCGTCCGCGGCCGCACCCACCCCGGGCAAAATGACGTGGCTGGCCGCTCGGATGCGCGCGGCATCGGCCGACACGTCCGAATGCGCGTCCAGTCGCTGCAACGCGAATTGCAGCGAGGCGATGTTGGCGCCGCCGCTGGCCACTATGACGGCATCGCATTTGCTCATAGCACGCCCTTGGTGCTCGGCAAATCGATGCCCTGCCGCCGAATCGCCTGCCGGAGGCTGCGTCCCACGCCTTTGAAACACGACTCGATCATATGGTGGGCGTTCTCGCCGCGCACCCGCAGATGCAGCGCGGCTCCCAGGCTCTCCGCCAGCGATCGGAAGAAATGCGGCACAAGTTCGGTGGGCATCTCGCCGACGCGCTCGCGATCGAAGGCGCCTTCCCAGACGAAATAGGGGCGCCCCGATAAGTCGAGCGCCACTTGCGCCTCGGCCTCGTCCATGGCGAGCAGGAAGCCGTAGCGCGCGATTCCGTGCTTGTCGCCCAAGGCCTCGCGCAGCGCCGACCCCAGGGCGAGAGCGCAATCCTCGATGGTGTGGTGTTCGTCGACGTTGAGATCGCCCACGCAGGTCAATTGCAGCGAGAAGCCGCCGTGTTTCGCGATCTGCTCGAGCATGTGATCGAAGAACCCGAGCCCGGTGGCGATGCGGCAGGATCCCTCGTGCGACAGATCGACATCGACCGAAATCTCGGTCTCCCTGGTCTTGCGCCGTATGTGGGCGCGGCGGCCCGAGCCGGCAATTCGCGTTGCGATGGCGGGCCAAGTCTCCTGCGCGGTTCCACCCAAACGCACCCTCAGGCTTTGAATTCCAAGATTGACGGCGAATTCCATGTCCGTGTCGCGGTCGCCGATCATGAAGCTGCGCGCGGTGTCGAGCGGATGGGAATCGAGGTAGTGCTGCAACAGACCGAGCTTCGGCTTGCGGCAGGCGCAGTTCTCGTGCGGGAAATGCGGACAGACGAACACGGCGTCGAACTCGATGCCTTGCGAGGCAAACAAATCCAATAGGAATCGCTGCGGAAGTTCGAAGTTCGCGTGAGGCAGGCTCGAGCTGCCGAGACCGTCCTGGTTGGTGACCATGACGAAGGTATAGCCCGCTTGCTTCAACTCGAGCAGCGCCGGCACCACCCCCGGCATCAGGCGAATTTTCTCGAGGCTGTCCACCTGTTCGTCGGGCGGCTCTTCGTTCAAGGTTCCGTCCCGGTCCAGAAATATGATGCGGTAGCCGCTCACGAGGCCTCCAAACTGCCGAGCAATGCGTCGTTTTCCGCCCTGGTGCCCACCGAGATGCGCAGCGCCGTCGGCAAAGCCGGATGGGCGCGCAGATCGCGCACGATCGAGCCTCCGGCCATGCTCAAGCGCATGAAGCGGTCGGCATCGCGGCAGTCGATCAGCAGGAAATTGGCGTCGCTGCGCCACACGCGCTCCACCAAAGGCGATCGAGCCAGGGCTTGGCTCAGGTACTCGCGCTCCTCGAGCAGCCCCGCGATCCTGGTCGAGGATTTTGCGAGCTGCCGCGGCTCGAGTGCGCCCAATGCGGCTTCGACCGAAGGCTGGGACAGGGAGTAGGGCGGGATGACGCGTCTCGCGAGGCGAATCATTTCCGGGTGGCCGAGCAGCGCGCCGATGCGCACGCCGGCCAGGGCGTGGGCCTTTGACAGGGTGCGCAGGATCGCCAGCGTCGAAAAGCGGCCCAACCAGCCGCTCAAGCTCGTTCGCTGCGACCATTCGATATAGGCTTCATCGATTACGACGATGGACTTGCCGTCGAGTGCGCTCAAGATTGTTTCCAGCGCCGCGACATCGAGCAGGTTCCCGGTCGGATTGTTGGGCGAGCACAGGAACACGAGCTTCACGCGGGGCTGCCAGGCGGCCAGCAGCCGCTCGGGATCGAGGTTCCATGCCGCGCCGCGCTCGAGCGGAATCTCGATCACCTCCGCGCCCTGAATGCGGGCGGCCGCCCGATACATCGCAAAGGTGGGGCTGCATTGCAGGATGGCGTCCGCCCCGGCGCGCAGATAGACCCGCGACAACGCGTCGATCGCCGCATCGCTGCCATGAGTGGCCAGCAATGAGTCCGGGGGAACGGCGTAGAGCGAGGCGAGGCGTTCGATGAGCGCCGCGGGCTGCGGCTCCGGGTAGCGGTTGAGTCCGGCGACGCTGGTATCTCCCGCGCATCTCCACGGCGCCTCGTTGGCGTGCATCCGGGTCAGCGACGGCAGCCAGGCGGCATGCGAATACGGTTCCAGGCCGCGAATCTCCGGCCGCGCCAGCGACAATACCGGGTTCACGTCAACTCCCCCTCGAGCGCGGCGAGGCGAACGGCCACTGCCGCGGCGTGTCCGTCCAATCCCTCGAGGTTCGCGAGGACCTGCGCCGTCGCGCTCGAGGCCCGCAGCCCCGCGGCGGAGAGCTCCTGCACCGTGATCCGCTTTTGGAAATCTTCCAAAGACAGGCCGCTGTAGGATTTGGCGAACCCGTACGTCGGCAGGGTGTGATTCGGTCCGCTGCAATAGTCGCCCATGGTTTCAGGCGACCAGCGGCCGAGAAACACCGCGCCCGCCGCCTGGACGCGGGGCAGCCATGCGCGCGGCTCGCGGATGTGCAGCAGCAGGTGCTCGGGTGCGTAGTCGTTGGCGATACCGAAGGCGGCGTCGAGCGAGTCGACCACGATCAGGCGCATGTGGGCCACCGATTGATCGAGGATCGCCTTGCGCGACAGCGAGCGCACCTGGCGCTCGACCTCGTGGGCGACGCCGGCGGCCAGCGATGCCGCCGGCGTCACCAGCAGGGCTTGCGCATCGGGGCCGTGTTCGGCTTGGGCGAGCAAATCCGCCGCGATGAAATCGGCGCGTGCGTGCTCGTCGGCGATGATCATGACTTCGGTGACCCCGGCGGGCAAATCGGCGGCGGCGCCGGCGGCATCGCCCGCGACCAGCGATTTGGCGGTCGCGACCCAGGCATTGCCCGGGCCGAACAGCTTGTCGCACTTCGGCACCGACTCCGTGCCATAGCCCATGGCGGCGATCGCCTGCGCGCCGCCCACCTTGAATACCTGCTCGACACCCGCCTTGCGCGCGGCGACCAGCACCGCGGCGTGGGCGGTGCCGCTGCGGGTGGGGGCGGTGCACATGATGCGCACCGGACAGCCGGCAATCGCGGCCGGCACGGCCAGCATCACGGCGGTTGAGGGCAGGGGCGCGGAGCCCGCGGGGACATAAAGACCCACTGCGCGCACCGGTACGCTGATGCGCTCGCACAGCACGCCCGGCCAGGTCTCGATGCGCAACGGAGCGGGCGCTTGGGCGGCGTGAAATAGTTGCACCGCGGCTATCGCCGCATCGAGCGCGGCGTGTTGGGCGGCGCTTAAGGTGCGCTCGGCGGCGCAGAACTCACGGGCCGATACCGCCAGTTCCTCGAGCCGGATCCCGTCGAATTGTTCGGTCAGCTCGATCAGTGCGGCATCGCCGCCGCGCCGCACCCGATCGATAATCCCGCGGGTCGCGATCGCGATCCGCTCGGCATCGCGCTGCGCGGGGCGGCACAAGGCGTCCCGGCGTTGCGGCAAAGCAAGGGAATTCCAGTCAAGGACACGCATGCGTTGCAGGCTGGCCGGTTCAGGCCAGCATTTTCTCGACCGGAAGCACCAGCACCGAGCTCGCGCCCACGCTCTTCAGATCTTCGAGAGTTTCCCAAAACACGTTCTCGCGGCATACGGCATGCACGGCAACCCGATCGCCGAGCCCTTCGAGGGGAATGACCGTCGGCGCCTCGCTGCCCGGCAGCAACTTGGCAATCGCGCCAAGCGCGGAGCGGGGCGCGTGCAGCATGATGTACTTGCTGCCCTTCACCTGTTCGACGCCGTCGATGCGCATCAGCAGTCGTCGCGTCCAGTCCTGCTTCTCGGCGGCGATCGGCACCGGAGTGCGAATGAGCACCGCCTGACTCTCGAGCACGACTTCGGCCTGGCGCAAATGATTGGCCGCGAGCGTCGATCCGGTGGAGACCAGGTCGCAGATCAGATCGGCGCGCCCGAGGCGCGGTGCGATCTCGACCGAACCGGACAGCACCACGACCTCGGCGCGAATACCGCGCTCGGCGAGAAATCGCCCGAGAATGTGCGGGTAGGTGGTCGCGATGCGCTTGCCGGCGAGCGAGGCCGCGCCGCGGTAATCGAATCCGTCGGGCGCCGCGATGCACAGCTTGCAGCGCCCGAAATCCAGCGCCTTCACGATCTCGAACAGGGGCGCGAGGCCGCGGGCGCGAAACGCGAGGAGCTTCTCCTCGACCACGTTCAAGCCGACCAGCCCCAGGTCGCAGACGTCCTCCTGCACCAGGTCGGGAATGTCGTCGTCGCGCACGAACAGCACGTCGAGCGGCATGTTCTCCCCGTGGCACATGAGCTGGTCCTTGCCGCGCTTGTATTTCAGTCCGCAGCGTGCCAACAAATCGAGCGAATTATCGGTGAGCCGGCCGCTCTTCTGGACCGCGATCTTCAACCGCATGGGAGCGTCCGCGTTCATGCGTTGAGCTTGAGCCGCTCGGTCACGGCCCGATAGCCGCCGCTGCCCGAGCTCAAGTAGCGCGCGACGCGCCCGATTGTGGTGACGCTGACACCGGTCATTTGGTGGATCTCGCGGTAGCACAGTCCGCGCTCCAACAGCTCGACCACGGCCCAGCGGTCGGCCATTGCCTGCAATTCCGCCGGCGTGCACAAATCGCGGAAGAAGCTGCGGCATTCCTCGACGCTGCGCAAGGCCAAAATTGCGGTGCAGAGGGCGCGCTCATGCTGCTGCTCCTGACGCAGGGTAACAGGGCGGTTGGTCTTCATGACATCCGTTCGTAGTGTAATAACACGTTAATACATTAACGTATTGTCTAAGGGTGCGCAAGCTCAAATTGCTTGACGGGCGCGCTGCGCCTGCATACCATTTGCGGGCCTATCTAGACCGGCTGAGGGAAAGGCCCTTAGAAGCCGGGGCAACCACCGACGGATCGACGGATCCTTTAGGAACGGTGCCAACTCCTGCGGAACGAGGCGGATGCCCTCGGTTCCGATAGATAGGCGGCAAGTTGAGCGGCGCGCAGCGCCGCGCCAATGGCCGACGAGCGGCGCCGCTCCCCAGGGGTTATGTAAACCTATTCAGGAGCGAGCGTTCACATGCGGCAAAATCCCCCGAACAAGGCAACCCCCGCGGCTCAAGGCCTGGAAGACGGCGAGTCGAGCGGCGGCGAGCCGCCGGTTTACGATGCGGTTCTGCCGCTGCCGAATCCCTGGCGGCTACATTATGGCGATGTGCTGCCGAATGCGCGCATCGCCTTCCGTCTGGTCGGACCCGAAGATGCGCCGGTGGTGGTGGTGGTGGGCGGGATTTCCGCTCACCGGCTGGCCGACGGCACGGAGGGCTGGTGGCCCGAGATCGTCGGCCCGGGGCTCGGGGTCGACACCAGACGATACCGGGTCCTCGGAATCGATTACCTTGGCGGCCACGGCGCGAGCTCCACGCCGGAGCCCGGCTCGGCGTTTCCTCCGCTGAGTTCCTACGATCAGGCGGATGCCTTGCGGCAGATTGTGCTGCACTTGGGGCTGAAATCGCTGCATGCCATCGTCGGCGCCTCATACGGCGGAAATGTGGCTTTATGCTTCGCCGAGCGTCACCCCTCGCTCGTGCGCCGCATCGTGGTCTTGAGCGCGGCCGACCGATCCCAGGTGCTCTCGACCGCTTGGCGCAGCGTACAGCGGCAGATCGTTCGCGAGGCGATCGCGCGGGGCGACGGGCCTTCGGGGTTGAAGCTCGCGCGGGCTCTCGCGATGGCGACCTACCGCAGCGCGGTGGAATTCGAGTTGCGCTTCGGCGGGGCGCCGGTGCGGGAAGCGGACCGGTTCCGCTTCCCGATCGAGGGATACCTGTTCGCGCGCGGCGACGATTACGTGCAAAAGTACCGGGCGGAGACTTTTCTCGCCTTGAGCGAGTCGATCGACCTGCATCAAATGGATGCGACCAAAGTGCATACGCCGGCTACGCTGATCGCGGTGCGCGAAGACCAATTGGTGCCGTTCCATGACATTCAGGCGCTCGCCGCGCGCCTCAACGGGCCGCGCCAGCTCATCGAAATCAACTCAATATTCGGTCACGACGCGTTCCTGAAGGAGGGCGCGGCGCTGACACCGATCATCAAGCAAGCCATTGCGGAGCACACGGCATGAGCGAAACCAACAAGCCCGGGGGCTCCCCGGCGACCAAATCCCAGGCCACGCGGGCGGTGCGCGCCGGGCTCGAATCCGATGCGCAGCACGGCTCGGTGGTGCCGCCCATCTACCTGTCGACGAATTTCGCGTTCGAAGGCTACTTGAAGCCGCGCAAGTACGACTACACGCGCTCCGGCAATCCGACGCGCGACCAGCTGGCGGCGGCGCTTGCGGATCTGGAGGGTGGCGCCGGCGCGGCCGTGACCTGCACCGGGCTGGCGGCGATCACCTTGATCCTGGCGACTCTTCCCGCTCGAGCGCGGATTCTCGCGCCCTACGATTGCTACGGCGGCACTTATCGGCTGCTGGCGGCGCTGCACGCTCAGGACAAGCTGGTGGTCGACTTCGTCGATCAGTCCGATGCCGCTGCCTTGGAGAAGGCGCTCGCCGACAAACCGAACTTGGTATGGATCGAAACGCCGAGCAACCCGCTGCTGCGGATCGTCGACATTCGAGCCATCGCCGGGGCGGCCCATGCGGTCGGCGCCTTGGTCGCCGCCGACAACACGTTTCTCTCGCCGCTGTGGCAGCAGCCGCTGGCGATGGGCGCCGATCTGGTGATGCATTCCACCACCAAGTATTTGAACGGCCACAGCGACGTGGTGGGTGGAGCGGTGATCGCCGCCACAACCGAGTTGTCGGAGCAGGTCGCGTGGTGGGCCAACGCCATCGGCGTCACGGGCGCGCCGTTCGACAGCTTCATGAGCATGCGCGGCGTGCGCACCCTGCACGCGCGCATGCGCGTGCACGCCGAGAATACCGAAGCAGTGGTGCAGGTATTGACGCGCCATGCAGCCGTGCGGCAGGTCTTTTATCCGGGGCTCGCCACCCACCCCGGCCATGATCTTGCCCGCCGGCAGCAGACCGGCTTCGGTGCCATGGTGAGTTTCGAGCTGACCGGCGGCGAGCCCGCGGTGGCGGCGTTTCTCGCCGGACTCGAATGCTTCACGCTCGCCGAATCCCTGGGCGGGGTCGAGAGTTTGATCTCTCATCCGGCCAGCATGACGCATGCCGGTATGGACGAATCGGCGCGGCTTCGCGCCGGCATCGGCGCGGGGTTGTTGCGCTTGTCGGTCGGCATCGAGGATGCGGCGGACCTCGCCGCCGATTTGACCGCGGGCCTTGCGCGTGCGGCTAAAGCCCGGCCAGAACCGCATCGCCGGCGGCGCGTGTCGTAACCGGCGTCGTTCCCGGTCTGGCGAGATCAGCCGGCAAGGCACCGGAGACGACAGCCCGCGATACCGCGGCCTCGAGCATGTTCGCCTCCGATTCGAGCTTCAGCGCATACCGCAGCAGCATGGCGGCGCTCAGTACCATCGCGTAGGGATTGGCGATTCCGCGGCCGGCGATATCCGGCGCCGAGCCGTGGATCGGTTCGAACAATCCGCCGCGTCCGCCGGCGCCGAGCGATGCCGAGGGCAGCAGGCCGAGCGAGCCCGCCAGCATCGATGCCTCGTCGGTGAGAATATCGCCGAACATGTTCTCGGTGACGATCACGTCGAAGTCG
>Ga0209048_10000416_pt1 | contig 46214 bp, 32 predicted proteins | sample FrelakmetCRP12CR_FD_187146 | JGI IMG/M metagenome (GOLD analysis project Ga0209048, IMG submission 187146) | Freshwater lake sediment microbial communities from the University of Notre Dame, USA, for methane emissions studies - CRP12 CR (SPAdes)... | ecosystem: Environmental > Aquatic >...
GCCGCCCCGGCGAAGTCGTCGTCCTGAGAGGGCACGACCACGGCGGAGAACGCGACCGCCGGCAGGCCGGCGAGCGCACCCTCGCGCGCCCCGCCGATTGTGCCGGAGACCCACGTCGCCCGGCCGGCGTTGTCGCCGCGGTTGATCCCGGAGAGCACCAAGACGGGCGGGTCTGCCGGGCACAGGGCCGTGACCGCGATCCGAACACAGGTGGCGGGCTGCGCGTGGATCGCGAACCGGCGAACGCCGTCGGTGGAGAGCCGCTCCTCGACCAGCACCGGCGTGCGGTAGGTGATGCTGTGCCCCATCCCGCTCTGGTCCTCGAACGGCGCGGCCACCGTCACGCGGTACTCCCCCTTGATTGCCTCGACGAGGGCCGCGATGCCGGGAGCCTCGATGCCGTCGTCGTTGGTGACCAGCACGTGCGGGCGAGCTGGCTCGGCCGCCGCGGCCATCGCCGCGATGAGAAGGGTTGCAAGGATCGCCGAGAGTCTGCGCATCATGGTGTCTCCCGCCGGTGAGCATGCACCAGCCGCGATCGTGAGACAAGAGCGTTCTTTTTTGGCCACGTTCTGCGAAACACTAATTTTCACTGGGGCGTAGAATGAGACATGCGAAGAATCCCCCGCTGGGTGGTCGTGGTTGTCGTCGTGGTTGCCGCTGCGGTGGTCCTGCGTTTCGTGGTGTTCCGCCAGAAGCCGGTCGCGGTGGAGGTGGCGCGGGTGGAGCCCGGGACGGTAGAGGAGACCGTCACCAACACGCGGGCCGGCACCGTCAAGGCGCGCCGGCGCGCGAAGCTCTCGCCGCAGATCGGAGGACGTGTGGTGGAGCTGCCGTACCGGAAGGGGGCGCGGGTCGAGGCGGGGGCGCTGCTTCTCCGTCTGGACGACTCGGTCCAGACGGCGCAGGTGCGGCTCGCCCAGGAACAGGTGAAGACCGCGGAGTCGCAGGCGCACCAGGCGTGCCTCGCCGCCGACCTTGGGGAACGGGAGCTGCGGCGCGGGCAGGCGCTCGCCGCCGATGGGATCGCGAGCGCACAGAACCTGGACGCGCTGCAGAGTACCCGTGACCAGACAGGTGCGGCGTGCCAGGCGGCCCGAGCCACCCTCGGCCAGGCTCGAGCCCAGGTCGGCGTCGCGGAGGCGGAGCTCGCGCTCACGACGGTGCGCGCTGCGTTCTCCGGAGTGGTGGCCGACTGCAGCACGGAGATCGGCGAGTGGATCACCCCGGCGCCGCCGGGGGTTCCAATCCCGGCTGTGCTCGACCTCATCGACCCCGGTTCGGTCTACGTCTCGGCGCCGATCGACGAGGTGGACTCGGAGCGAGTGAAACCCGGCCAGGAGGTGCGCCTCACCGTTGACTCGCGGCCGGGCGAAAAGCTCGCGGGCCGGCTGGTGCGGGTGGCGCCGTACGTGCTGGACGTGCTGGAACAGAACCGCACTGTGGAGGTCGAGGTCGACCTTGCCGACCCGCAGGTCACAGCGACGCTGCTTCCCGGGACCTCGGCCGACGTCGAGGTGATCCTCGCCCGCCGCGAGGGCGTGCCGCGCATTCCGACCGCGGCCATCGCCGAAGGAGGCAAGGTCCTTGTGCTCGCCGACGGTCGCCTGGAGGAGCGGACCGTCACGACCGGGATGCGCAACTGGCAATTCGCCGAGGTGAAATCCGGGGTTTCGGTCGGGGAGCAGGTGGTCGTCGCGCGTGATTCGCCGGAGATCAAGGCAGGCGCGAGGGCGCGTGCGAAGGGGACTCGGTGATCCGTCTAGAGCACGTCTGGCGCACCTACCGGATCGGGGAAGGCGAGGTCCACGCGCTGCGCGACGTCAGCCTGGAAATCACCCGCGGCGAGCACGTAGCGCTCATCGGCCCCTCCGGCTCCGGGAAGTCGACCATGCTTCACATCGTCGGGTGCCTCGACCGCCCGACGAAGGGACGGTACCTGTTCGAGGGGCGCGAGGTAGGTGCGCTTTCCGAGGAGGAGCGCTCCCTGCTGCGCCGCCACCGGATCGGTTTCGTGTTCCAGTTCTTCCACCTGCTACCGCGTCTCTCCGCGCTCGGCAACGTCGAGCTACCGATGCTGTTCGCCGGCACCCCCGCCGACGAGCGGCGGGCTCGTGCCTCGCAGGCCCTCGAAGCCGTCGGGCTCGTGCAGCGGGCGACCCACCGCCCCGACCAGCTTTCGGGCGGTGAACGCCAGAGAGTCGCGATCGCACGCGCCGTCGTGATGGATCCAGCGGTGCTGCTCGCCGACGAGCCCACCGGGAACCTGGACCGGGCCTCGGCACGCGAGGTGATGGAGCTGCTCGAGAGCATGAATCGCCGCGGCCTGACACTGGTGGTCGTCACGCACGACCCCGCGATCGCCGAACGGGCGCGCCGCGTCGTGCGTCTCGCCGACGGCGAGATCGTCGACAGCAGTCAACAGTCAACTGGGAGGGCTGATAGGTGAAGCTTTGGGATCTGCTGCAGTTCGCGGCGGGGGCGCTCCGAGGCCACCGGCTGCGCACGGCGCTCTCGGTGACCGGGGTCGCGGTGGGGATCGCGGCGGTGGTCACGCTCACCGCTCTGGGGGAGGGTGCGCGCCAATACGTCGTGGACCAGTTCGCAGCCCTCGGCTCCAGCCTCATCATTGTGATGCCAGGCAAGGTTGAAACGACCGGGGGCGCGCCGTTCGGCGGTGTCACTCACGACCTCACGATCGACGACTACCGCGCGCTAGCGCGCCTGACGAGAATACGGCGATCGGCGCCGATGGCGGTCGCCACCGAGACCGTGCGATACGGCGACCGCGGGCGCGATGTGCCGGTGCTCGGCACGACGGCGGATTTCGCCCTCGTCCGCCGCTTGGAGATCGGCGCGGGCGCATTCCTGCCGTCCGGCGACCCGGACCAGGGCGGCAACGAGATCGTGCTCGGTCTCACGGTCGCGAACGAGCTGTTCCGCGGGGAGAACCCTCTCGGGCAGATCGTGCGGGTCGGACCGTGGCGTTTTCGGGTGGTGGGCGTGCTCGCGCCGCGCGGGCAGTCGTTGACGTTCAACCTCGACGAGGTCGTGTTCGTGCCGGTGCGCACCGCGATGCGCGTGTTCAACCGCTCGACGCTGTTCCGCATCCTGGTGGACGTGCGCATGCGTGACGAGTTGGTCCTCGCCAAGCGCGAGGTCGAGGCGCTGATGCGCGAGCGGCACCGCGCCGAGGACGTCACGGTCATCACCCAGGACGCGTTGATCTCGGCGTTCTCTTCGATCCTCGACGCCCTCACCCTCGCGCTCGTCGGGATCGCCTCCGTCTCGCTCGCGGTGGCCGGCGTCGGGATCATGAACGTGATGCTCGTCTCGGTCACGGAGCGGCGCGCGGAGATCGGGCTCCTGAAGGCGCTTGGCGCGCTCGACCGCCAGGTGCTGGCCGCGTTCCTGGCGGAGGCGGTGCTGCTGGCCGTCATGGGTGGGGTCGCCGGCCTCGCGGTCGGCGCCGGAGCCGTGCGCGTGTTTGTGGGGATCTACCCGAGTTTCCCCGCCTCCCCACCCGCATGGGCGGTGGCAGCCTCGCTCGGGCTCTCGGTCGCAGTCGGCGTCGGGTTCGGCGTCTGGCCGGCGCGCCGGGCGACCCGTCTCGACCCGGTCACCGCGCTGGCGCGGAGGTGACGGCGATGGAGAGGGCCGACCTCATCCGCTTCGCGCTCGGCGCCCTTGCCGGCCACCGGCTGCGCTCCGTGCTCTCCGCCCTGGGGGTCGCGATCGGCGTCGCGGCGGTTGTGCTGCTCACCGCGCTGGGCGAGGGCACGCGGCGCTACATCGTCGGCCAGTTCTCCCAATTCGGCACCAACCTCATGGAGATCAACCCGGGCAAGGTCAAGACGTTCGGCTTCCCAGGCGCTTTCGGCGGCACTACCAACAAGCTCACCATCGACGACGCGATGGCGATCGAACGGGTCGCCGGGGTGGAAGAGGTCGTGCCGTTCGCGATCGGCCAAGCGCGGGTCGAGGCCGTGGCGCGCGGACGCAGCGTGTACGTCTACGGCACGACACACGACATGCTGGCGGCGTGGCACGTCACGGTCGCCCAGGGCAGCTTCCTGCCGCTGATGGACCCTCACCGCAAGGGCGCGTTCGTCGTGCTCGGCCCGAAGCTCGCGCGCGAGCTGTTCGGCGAGGCCTCGCCGCTCGGGCAGCGCGTGCGCATCGGGAGCTGGGGGTTTCTGGTGATCGGCGTGATGGAGTCCAAGGGTCAGCTCCTCGGCTTCGACCTCGACGACGCGGCGTATATCCCGGTGGCGAGCGCCCTCGACCTGTTCAACCAGAGCGAGTTGATGGCCATCGACGTGATCGCGCGCGACGCCGGCGCGGTCTCGGGCGTCGTCGCGCGGATCAAGGCGGTGCTGACGGCGCGGCATCGCGACAACGAGGATTTCACCGTCACGACGCAGGGAGAGATGCTCGCCACGTTCGGGCGCATCATCGGGATCATCACCGCGGCCGTCACCGCGATCGCCGGGATCTCGCTGTTCGTGGGCGCGATCGGCATCCTCACCATTATGTGGATCTCGGTCCACGAGCGCACTGGCGAGATCGGCCTGCTGCGCGCCCTCGGGGTGAGCGCCGCCGCCGTGCAGCGCCTCTTTCTGCTCGAGGCCACGGCGCTGGCGGTCGCGGGTGGGGTCGCGGGGGTGACGATCGGGTTCGCGGTGGAGGGCATCCTCCACGCGGTGGTGCCCGGCCTTCCGCTCTCGACGCCGCCGGAGGCGGTGCTCGCCGCGCTCGCGATGAGCCTCGCGGTTGGTATCGCCTCGGGCGTCATTCCCGCCCGTCGCGCCGCCGCACTCGACCCCGTGGACGCGCTGCGCGAAGAGTGAGCCCGGTACTGCGCTTTCTGCGTGGACGCTGGTTGCGGCGGGGCGAAGGCGCGCTCTCGCTCGGCGTCGAGTCTGAGGCCTCCTCCAAACCCTTGCGCAACGCCTCCGCGCCGCGCCGTTTGCAGGGCTCCATGGCGGCGGCTATAGTGGCGCGACGTCGCGACGCCGTCGCACCGACGAGGAGGCGCCCGCATGAAGTCCCCGCTGCTGCGCACCAAGCCGCTCACCCTCCTCATGCAGGACACCTCGGACGTACAGCACGGCCTCAAGCGCGCACTCGGACGGTGGGATCTCGTCGCCATCGGCATCGGCTGCATCATCGGCGTCGGCATCTTCGTGCTGCCGGGTGTCGAGGCGGCCAATCACGCGGGACCGGGGATCATCCTCTCGTTCGTGATTGCGGCGTCGGCATGTGCCTGCGCCGCGCTCTGCTACGCGGAGCTGGCGGCGATGATCCCGGTGGCGGGCAGCGCCTACACCTATGGTTACGCGACGCTCGGCGAGATCGTGGCGTGGATCATCGGCTGGGACCTCATCCTCGAGTACATGGTGGGCGCCAGCCTGGTGGCGATCGGCTGGTCGGCATACCTCGTGAACCTGCTGAACCACCTCCTCCGCCCGTTCGGCACGCAGCTCCCGCATGCCTGGTGCGCGGCGCCGTGGGGGCAGGACTCTGGCATCCTGAACCTGCCGGCCGCGTTCATTGTGGCGGTGCTGTCGTGGCTGCTGGTGCGCGGGATCAAGGAGAGCGCGCGTGTCAACCTCACGATGGTGTTGATCAAGCTGTTCGTGATCGTGGTCTTCATTCTGCTCACGGTCTGGTACATCAAGCCCGCCAACTGGCAGCCGTTTGCGCCGTTCGGCTTCAAAGGGATCATGACCGCAGCGGCGATCGTGTTCCTTGCCTATGTGGGCTTCGACGCCGTGTCCACCACCGCGGAGGAGGCCGTGAACCCGCAGCGCGACATGCCGGTCGGAATCATGGGCTCGCTCATAGTGGCGACGGTGCTCTACGTCGCGGTGGCGGCGATCATGACCGGCGTGGTGCCATACAAGCAGCTCAACGTCGCGGATCCGGTCGCGCTCGTGCTCAACATTCTTCACAAGCCGTGGGCGTCGGTGCTGGTAAGCATCGGTGCGCTCGCGGGCATCACGAGCGTCCTGCTTGTGCTCCTGCTCGGCCAGCCGCGCATCCTGTTCGCGATGTCGCGCGACGGCCTGCTGCCGCCCGCGATGTCGCGCGTGCACAAACGCTTCCGCACGCCGTACCTGACGACGATCATCACGGGCACGATCGTGGCGATCTCCGCCGCGCTCACGCCGATCAACGTCGTGGCGGAGCTGTGCTCGATCGGCACCCTGTTTGCCTTCATGATCGTGTCCGCGGGCGTGATCGTGCTGCGCTACACGCGCACCGATCTGCAGCGCCCGTTCCGCGTGCCGCTGTTTCCGGTCGTTCCGGCGCTCGGCATCGTGCTGTGCGGCTACCTGATGCTGAGCCTGCCCGGCGTGACCTGGCTGCGGTTCCTGGTCTGGCTCGTGATCGGCCTGGTCATATACGGAACCTACAGCTTCTCTCACAGCACGGTATCGCACACGCAGGCGTGAAGAAGGCGCAGAGCGCCTGCAACGCTAGTTCTTCACGCTGAGCACAACCATCCGCTCGAACGCGTTCGAAAGCACGGTGGTTGAGCGCGCGCCGGCGAAGAGCCGATCGAGCCGCTCGACGTCGCCGGGGCGGACCACGCACAGCACCTTGTCGCGCCCGTCGAAGAACGCGCGGATCTCGTCGTTCTGCCAGAGCACCTCGACCGGGTGCGGGCTCCAGAACGGGTTCGGGCGGCTGTCCATCACGGCGACGGGGTTGCCGGAATGGAAGTAGACGCCGCGGGCGTACAGCTTGCTCGCGACGACGGTCTGGCCGGCGAGCCCGTGGTCCGCCACGATCTTCGCCGTGTCGGCGTCGGTGAAGCCGGCGATGGCGCTTGCCGGGAGCGAGATGGCGCCCGCGAGAATTACGCCGAGGAACCCGGCCGTGTTGAGCACGATCACCGGTGTGAGGCGGCGCAGCGTGAGCAGGATGCCGCAGGCGATCTGCACGACGCCGAAGGCGGCGAGCACCAGGAGCAGCGGGCGCAGTTCGACCGCGAGAGAGCCCTTGACTAGGAACGGTGCGGCGACCAATCCGGCGCCGAAGAGCACGAAGAGCACCGCGGCGGAGGCGGTCCGTCGGCGCGCGCCGTCGAACACGTCGAGCGAGAGCGCGAGGGCAATCGCGAGCGCCGGGAACAGCGGCAGGATGTAACTCGCGAGCTTGGAGTGCGCGACCGCGAAGATGAGGTACACGGCGAGGAACCACATCGCCAGGAACGTCGCCAGCTCACGGTGCTTCTTCCACCCGGTCCCGAGAAACGTGAGCAGCGGCGTCCACGGGAACATCCCGACAATGATCACGGCGGGGTAGAAGTACTGGTTGTCGAAATTTGTGTGCTCTGCCGCCAGGATGCGGTGCCAGTTGTCGTGGACGAGGAACTCCCAGGTGAACGCCCGGCCATACGTCAGCGTGGCGTAGAGGTACCAGGGTGCCGCCACGATCAGGAAGACCAGCCACCAGGGGTGGAGCAGGAACGACCGGAGCGCCTCGCGGCTCTTGGCCACGAGTAGGAACGCCACGATCGCGAGCAGCTCGACGATGATGCCTACGGGACCCTTCGTGAGCACCGCCAAACCTGCCGCCGCCGCGAAGAGATAGAGATGCCCCTCCTGCCGCTGGGCGAACCACAGGTAGAAACCCCACATGCTCACGACGATCAGCGCGGTGAACACCATGTCGGTGAGCAGCGCGATCGATTGCCCGAGGTAGACCATCGCGCTGGCCTGGATCGCGGCGGCGAGCGCGGCTGTGGCCCTCGGCGTGACCCGGCGGCCGAAGCCGTACGTGGCGAGCGCGCCCAGCAGGCCGAAGAGAGCCGGGATTAGGCGGGCGGACCACGGCGTCACCCCGAGTACCTTGAACGACGCCATCAGGCACCAGTAGGTGAGCGGCGGCTTCTCAAACTGGGGCTGGCCGAACAGGAGCGGCGTCAGATAGCTGTGGTGCTGCGCCATTTCCCGCGCTGTCTGCGCGTAGAAGACCTCGTCGGGATCGGAAAGCGGGAGCGCGTTGAGGGACAAGAACACCACGAGCGCCGTGAGCGCCAGCAGCGCAAGCGCGAGCCCGTGGTGCAGCACAGCCGGCGCGCTGGCGCCGGCTGTTTCAGCGGCTTTTCTAGGAGGACGCTGCTTCGATGCCACCGGAGAACGCTAGCAGAAGAAGAGAGCGCCGCCAAGTTTGGGCGCGGACAGCGCGAACGCTTGATCGACTCTATCCGGCAAAGCGTGACCTTGACCTTCAACCTGATGGTGCGGCCAGGCCCGCAGCGCGTCGCCGGGACCGTGCGTGATGAGATCGCCCGGGTCGAGTCAACCCAAGTGCTTGTGGTCGTTGTAGCCGGATCGTCGGTGGGGATGCCGCGACCGCAATGATGCGCGAACTCTGAGCTGGCGCCGAAAACGCGTCCTTGAAGGACACTCCCGTCGAGTGAGGAGGGCCGCGTATACTGCCGGTGTGAGCACGCCGGGCACGCTCTTTTCCCACCGCACATTCGACGAGTTCGAGCTGCCGGAGGCGGTCCGCGGCGGCCTTCGGGACGCCGGCTTCACCCGCTGCACGCTCGTGCAGGCGGACGTGCTGCCGCTCACGCTCGCCGGTCGCGACGTCGCAGCGCAGGCGCAGACCGGCACCGGCAAGACAGCGGCGTACCTGGTCACGATCTTCACCCGGTTGCTGGCGGGACCGGTGCCGGAGCCGCGGCGGCCGCGCACGCTCATCGTGGCGCCCACGCGCGAGCTCGTGGTGCAGGTCGCCGCGGATGCTGAGAATCTCGGCGTTCACACCGGCCTTATCACGGAGGCGGTGTTCGGCGGCATGGACTACCGTGAGCAGCGCGCCGAGCTCGCGCGCGGGGTGGACATCCTCGTCGGCACCCCTGGCCGCCTGCTCGACTACCTGCGCCAAGGCGTTACGACGCTCGACAAGGTCGAGGTGTTCGTCGTGGATGAGGCCGACCGCATGTTCGACATGGGCTTCATCGACGACCTGCGCGAGATCACGCGCCGACTGCCACGGCCCGGCCGCCGGCAGACAATGTTCTTTACCGCCACGCTCTCGACCCGCGTACTCGGCCTCGGCTATCAGGAGATGCGTGATCCGGCGGAGATCATCGTTAACCCCGAGGAGATCACCCCCGACCGTCTCAAGCAAGAGCTCTACCACGTCGGCTCGCGCGAGAAATTCTCGCTCCTACTCGGCCTGCTGGCACGAGAAGGGTGCGAGCGAACGATGATCTTCGTCAATACGCGCGAGGAGGCGCGTCGCTTGGTCGAGCGTCTCGTGCGCCACGGCTACAACGCGCGTGGCCTCACCGGCTCGGTCGTGCAGGTGCGCCGGCTGAAGGTGCTCAACGACTTCAAGGATGGGAGGCTCCCGATCCTGGTGGCGACCGACGTGGCCTCGCGCGGCCTCCACATCGAGGGTGTCAGCCACATCATCAACTATGACCTGCCGCAGGACGCCGAGGACTATGTCCACCGTGTCGGCCGCACCGCGCGCGTCGGCGCCGAGGGCAAGGCGATCAGCCTCGCGTGTGAGGACTTCGTCTACTCGTTGCCGGCGATCGAGAAGCTCCTGGGCGCCACGATCCCGGTTGCGCACGCCGATGACGCCCTTTTCCTGCCTGTGAAGCCGCGGCCCCGGCCGCAGCCCCCACACCCGAGTGCAAGCCCAGCGCCGGCGCCTACGTCTACTCCGGCAGACACGCGTCGCCGCCGGCGGCGCAAGCGCTCTACCGGGGTCGGGACGCGGTCGCCAAATCCCCCAGCATCGGAGTGAGAGTTACCGCCACGGCGGGGCCTGGACTCGGCAAGCCGGGCCTTCTTCTTGGGCCGCCTCCGCGCGTGATCGCACGCCGGCCTTGATTGTATCGCCGCGGATCCCGCGCTAGCATCGTGGCAAACGGAGGCAAGCCATGCCCGTCAAACGTGCAATCGCTCTTATCGCCGCGTCTGCGGTGGCCGCCGCGCTGCTCTTGAGCTGCGCCTCGACGAAGGCCGAGCAGAAGTGGGAGGGCAGGAAGATCGACGAGGCCATTGCTGAGTACGGTCCACCCACGCGCGTGACGCAGAGCGGAACGACCAAGCTCTACGTGTGGGAGGTCCGGCACCAGTCCCTCGCAAGCAATACGATCGGAGGAGGCGGTATCACGTTCATGTCGGGCTGGACTCGAACGATGACGGTGGACGCCAACGGCATCATCACCTCCCACGTCCGTCAGGACCTGTGAGGCGAGCAAGGCCGCTGCCCGGGTCGTCAGCGCTGGCGTCCGCCGCGCAGCACCCGGGCGGGCAAGGTGATGAGGGACCGTAGCAGCTCGAGCACGCCACCGACGGCGATCCCGATGACGCGGAACGGCAGCAGCAGGAGCCACACGATCGGGTAGAACACGAGCGCGAGCAGGGCGAGCGGCCAGCACAGCACGAGCAGGATCAGCCAGAGCAGGAACTTGACCATGGTTGCCTCCCGCAGTTTCTCCGCCCTCTCGTACGTGCGCCGCATGCTCCTGGTTTCGCTCCCGACGCAGCGCTCGGTTGAAACGCTGACGCGGAGGTAGGCCGTGACGGGCCGCGCCGCGCGCCGCCCGTACCGTGCTGCCAAGCGTCCAACGTGCTCGCGGAGGCAAGCTCCTACTCCTCGCTTCTCGAACCGCTGCGTACACGGTGACGAGGCGCACCCATCGCTGCCTGTTAGAATCGGCGCGCCGTTGGCCTGCACGGAGGATGGGATGGGAACGAGGTTGATGCGCGCGTGGGAGCGCCCTTTCTGCGGCGACTTACGCGCGGCCGACATCGGACGACGCGTCGAGCTCGTCGGTTGGGTGCGGCGGCGCCGCAGCCTGGGCGGGATCGTGTTCGTTGACCTTCGTGATCGCGAGGGCTGGGTGCAGGTGCTGTTGCGCGACGCGCTGCGCGGGGCGGGGGAGAAGCTCTCCTCCGAGGACGTGATCCGCGTCGTCGGCACGATCGCCGCGCGCACGCCTGAGACGATCAACCCGGAGATGGCGACCGGCGAGGTCGAGGTCATCGCTGAGGAAGTGGAGCAACTCACCGCCGCCGAGGTGCCGCCGTTCGTGATCGAGGACCGCGTCAACGCCTCCGAGGAGCTGCGCCTGAAGTATCGCTACCTCGACCTGCGCCGCCCCGAAATGACGAGCGCGCTGCTGCTGCGCGACCGCATCACCTTCGAGGTGCGGCGCTATTTCCACGAGCTGCGCTTCGTCGAGGTGGAGACGCCAATCCTGACGCGTTCCACGCCTGAGGGCGCGCGCGACTACCTGGTGCCGTCGCGCGTTTCGCGCGGGAACTTCTACGCGCTGCCACAGTCGCCGCAACTGTTCAAGCAGCTCTTGCAGGTGGCGGGGCTCGGGCGCTACCTCCAGATTGCGCGCTGCTTCCGCGACGAGGACACGCGTGCTGATCGCCAGCCCGAGTTCACGCAGGTGGACGTCGAGGCCTCCTTCATCGAGGAAGAGGACATCTACACGCTCATCGAAGGGCTGTTCGCGTGCATCTTCCCGCTCGTCGGCATCACGCCGCCGGAGAAGTTTCCGCGCCTCGCGTACACGGAGGTGGTCGAACGCTTCGGCAGCGACCGTCCGGACACGCGCTTCGGCATGGAACTGGTTGAGCTCGGCGAGCTCGCCAGGACCTGCGCTTTCGAGCCGCTGCGACGCGCGGCCGGCGACGGGCGCGTCAAGGGCCTGGTGATACCGGGCGGTGCGGCGCTCTCGCGCAAGCAGCTTGACGAGCTTTCCGAGCTCGTCAAGCCGTACGGCGCGCCGGGCGTGGTGTGGTTCCGCAAGGGCCCTGACGGGTACGCTTCTCCCGCCAAGAAGGCGCTGGGCGACGACGGTGTCGCCGCATTCCTCGACGCGGCTGCGGCCGGTGCGAGCGACCTGCTCGTCGTCGTCGGTGGCGCCGGGAAGGTGGTTTTCGCGGCGCTCGGTGGGCTGCGCGCCGAGCTCGCGCGTCGGCTCAAACTCGTGCCGGAGGGCGCGCACGCGTTCCTCTGGGTCACGGACTTTCCGCTGCTTGAGTGGGACCAGCAGACGAAACGCTACTACGCGAGCCACCACCCATTTACGTCGCCAAAACCAGAGGATGTGGCCAAGCTCGAGAGCGATCCAGCCGCGGTCCGGGCGCGCGCATACGACGTGGTGTTGGACGGCATCGAGCTTGGCGGCGGCTCGATCCGAATCCACGATCCGGCGCTGCAACGGCGCGTGTTCTCGGTTTTGGGCATCAGCGAGGCGGAGGCGCGACACAAGTTCGGCTTTCTGCTTGAAGCGTTCCGCTACGGCGCGCCGCCGCACGGGGGCATCGCGCTCGGCCTCGACCGGATCGTGATGCTGATGGCTGGGCGCGACTCGATCCGCGACGTGATCGCATTCCCCAAGACGACGGCGGGCAACTGTCTCCTGACCGATGCCCCGAACACGGTGGACGCGGCGCAGCTCGTGGAACTGGGGCTGGTCCTGAGAATTCAGACCGGTGGAGAACCGCGCTGAGCGGGCGCGGCGGCGGAGGCGCGGTGACCCACGACAACCCGGTCCGGTACGACGTCAACCTGCTGACGAGCGACGACCTCTTCCTCTTTAATGAGGGCAGCCACTTCCGTCTCTTCGAGAAGTTCGGCGCGCACGCGATAACCTTGCCCGACGGTGAGGCCGGTGTGTACTTTGCGGTGTGGGCGCCCGACGCCGAGCGCGTGACCGTGATGGGAGACTTCAACGGCTGGCACCGCGAGCGGCATTTCTTGAGCCCGTGCGGCAGCTCTGGGATCTGGTACGGCTTCATCCCGGGCCTGGCCAAAGGGCAGGTCTACAAGTACCGCGTGTCTTCGCGGTTCAAGGGTTATCGCGCCGACAAGGCGGATCCGTTCGGCTTCCTGCACGAGACCCCGCCGAAAACCGCGTCGGTGGTGTGGGACCTGGCCTACGCGTGGGGCGACCACGACTGGATGGCGGGCCGTGGCGCGCGCAACGCGCTCGACACGCCGATGGCGATCTACGAGGTGCACCTCGGCTCGTGGATGCGCGTGCCGGACGAGAACAACCGATCACTCACCTACCGGGAGCTGGCGCCGAAGCTGGCCGCATACGTCGAGCGCATGGGCTTCACGCACGTCGAGTTCCTGCCGGTGATGGAGCATCCGTTCTACGGCTCGTGGGGATACCAGGTCACCGGCTTCTTCGCGCCGACGAGTCGCTACGGCACGCCGCAGGATTTCATGTTCCTCATTGACACACTGCACCAGCACGGCATCGGCGTGATCCTCGATTGGGTGCCGTCGCACTTCCCCTCGGACGAGCACGGCCTCGCGTACTTCGACGGCACGCACCTGTTCGAGCACGCCGACCCGCGCCAGGGCTACCATCCGGACTGGGGCTCGTACATTTTCAACTACGGGCGCAACGAAGTGCGCAGCTTCCTGGGCTCGAACGCGCTCTTCTGGCTCGACGGCTACCACGCCGATGGCCTGCGCGTTGACGCCGTCGCCTCAATGCTCTACCTCGACTATTCCCGCAAGGCAGGAGAGTGGATCCCGAACCGCTTCGGCGGGCGCGAGAACCTCGATGCGATCGATTTCCTGCGCCGGTGCAACCAGGAGATCTACCGCGTTCACCCGGACGTGCAGACGATCGCGGAGGAGTCCACGGCGTGGCCGATGGTGTCGCGCCCGACCTACGTCGGTGGCCTCGGCTTCGGCCTCAAGTGGGACATGGGCTGGATGCACGACACGTTGCAGTACATGGCCCACGACCCCGTGCATCGCAAGTACCACCACAACGAGATCACGTTCCGGCAGCTCTACGCGTTTCACGAGAACTTCGTCCTGCCGCTCTCGCATGACGAGGTTGTGCACGGCAAGGGCTCGCTGCTTGGCAGGATGCCCGGCGATGACTGGCAGAAGTTCGCCAACCTGCGGCTGCTCTACGCCTACATGTGGGCGCAGCCGGGGAAGAAACTGCTTTTCATGGGCGGCGAGATCGCACAGTGGCACGAGTGGCGCCACGACGACAGCCTCGACTGGCACCTGCTCCAGTTTGCGCCCCACGACGGCGTGCGCCGCGTCGTCGAGGACCTCAACCAACTCTACCGACGGGAGCCGGCGCTGTACGAGCGCGACTGCGACCCAGCCGGGTTTGAGTGGGTGGACTGCAACGACTGGCCGGCTTCGGTGCTGTCGTTTCTGCGCCGCAGCCGCGACGAGGCCGACACCGTGCTGGTGGCATGCAACTTCACCCCGGTGCCGCGCCCCGGCTACCAAATCGGCGTGCCCTACGGCGGGCGTTGGGTCGAGCTCATCAACACCGACGCGCACGAGTACGGCGGCAGCGGCATCGGCAACCTGGGCGGCGTCGAGGCCAGGTCGGAGAGTGCCCATGGCCGACCGTACTCACTCCTGCTCTCGCTGCCGCCGTTGGCGGCGGTGTTCCTCAAGGTTGCCGCCGACTGAATCCCACTTTTTGTGGTGGCCGCGCGCTGGAACGTGCGCGCCCGCGCCTCGAAGCCCACGGGCACGAGCGTCAGGCGGGGTGAACCGGTCGGGGGCGATCAGAGCGTTCCGGCTCGCACGCCGGCGTCGCCACCGACCCTGCGTCTGCGGCTCGCGACGACCTTGGTGGCGAGAGTGGCAATGGCCAGCGCCGGAACTGCCAGCAGCGACAGCCCGAGCGCGTAGATTGAGATCGCGCCGACGAACCTGGGGAGCTGCGCTTTCCAATCCGGGCCAAGGCAGAGCAGGGCCGTGCCGGCGCTGACGGCGATGGCGATTGCGTCCGCCTGTACCAGTCGCGCCAGGACCGAGCGGCGCTGGCGGTCCCCCGCTCGTGTGTGGCGGAGGTTGTGCACCCCGCCCACAATGCACCACAGGCCGGGGAGACTGAGCAGCGCGACGAAAATCAAAACGCCGGGATCAAAGCGTCCCGTTTGCCGCGTCTCGACGACGACCGCCAGCACGCCCGCCGTCAGTAGCAGAACTCCGAAGCCGATGAGCAAACAGTTGCCGACGCGTGAGCGGATCTGCATCCTGTTCTGAGGAGCGTCTCCGGCAGCAGGCCCTGGGACGGCGGTCCGGAAAACGGGGGCGTGCTCGGGCACTGTCCTGACCATAGCACGCGCCGCTGCAGGCTAGACTGCGGCGCCGAGTGAGGGTTGCGCCTAGCTCAGTGCCGGCGCTCGACCTCGCCGGTCATGGGGACGAAGCGGACCGGGATGACGTCGCGCTCGGGGTAGCCGCTGGCGGTGCGAGTGATGACCTTGAGCATCTGGTAGAACGAGCCGACCGGGATCACGAGGTGGCCGCCGACAGCGAGCTGGTCGAGCAGCGGCTGCGGCACGTGCTCGGGCGCCGCAGTGACGATGATGCCGGCGAATGGCGCTGCACCCTGCCAGCCGACGTAGCCGTCGCCGGCGCGGATGTTGACATCGTCGAGGCCGAGCGCCTTCAGCCGCCTCTCCGCTTCCTGCGCGAGCGTCGGCCGGATCTCCACCGTGTAGACGTCACAGCCCATGCTCGCCAGCACTGCGGCCTGGTAGCCGGAGCCGGTGCCGACTTCGAGCACGCGGTCGCCGGGCTTGACCTCGAGCAGCTCGGTCATGAGGCCGACAATGTACGGCTGCGAGATGGTCTGGCCCTCGCCGATGGCGAGCGGGTGGTCGGCATACGCCTCGGCGCGCATCTCGGGCGGCACGAACTGATGGCGGGGCACCTTGCGCATCGCCGACAGCACACGCTCATCGCGTACGCCGCGGGCGGCGATCTGGGTGCGCACCATGTCCTCGCGCAGCTTTGCCCAGTGTGCGTCGTGGCCGGCCACATCGCCGCCGTTGCACCCCCAGGGCCAGCCCCCGGCCAGTGCCACAAGCATGAACACGGAAGACCTCCTCATCGTGCGCCCCCGGTAACCACGACATCGCGCCCACCGACGACGGTGCGCACGACGTGAGCCTGCAAGATCTGAGCCTCTTTGCCGGCGAGATCGCGATCAAGAACGGTGAGGTCGGCCGCGAACGTGGGCGCAAGATCGCCGCGCCAGTCCTCCTCGAAGCCGGCATAAGCGGCCCAGCTCGTGTAGCCGGCCACCGCGTCGGTGAGCGAGAGCGCTTCGCCTGGGTTCCACGGGGCAGACGGTGTCCCCTCGGGAGGGCGGCGCGTCACCGCCGCCCACAGTCCGAGTCTCGGGTCTGGGCTCTCGACCGGGACGTCGGAACCGAGCGCTAGATGGGCGCCAGCGTGGAGCAGCGACTGCCACCGGTACGCCCAGGCGATGCGCCGCTCGCCCAGGCGAGCCGGCGCCCACGGCATGTCGGAGGTGCAGTGTGTGGGCTGTACCGAGGCCACGACGCCGAGCGCGGCGAAGCGCGGCACGTCTTCCGGCCGCACGATCTGGGCGTGCTCGATGCGCGGCCGAAGGTTGCGGCCGCCATGCCCGAGCTCGCGTTCGTAGATGTCCAGGACGCGCGTGACCGCGGCGTCGCCGATGGCATGCACGCACGGCTGGAAACCGGCCTGGGCAGCCTCGCGGATGACGTGCGCGAGGCGCGCGGGCGCAGTGACCGCTAGGCCGCGGGTAGATGGCTCGTCGTCGTACGGCTCGGAGAGCAAGGCGCCGCGCGAGCCGAGCGCTCCATCCGCAAACAACTTGACGGCACGCACGGTGAGCATGCCGTCGCGAGTCACGCGTGGCCCGCTGGCAAGCTGGTTGGCGAGCAGGGCGTCATCACCACCGTCGAGCATGACATAGACACGGACCGGCAGCCGTCCGTCGTGTTGCAGGCGACTGAGCACCTCGAGCTCGGCGCGTGTGGTGCCGGCGTCGTGGATCTCGCAGATACCAAACGCGGCCAGATGCTGAGTGCCAAGCACGATGCGACGCTCGAGATCCGCGGCGCTCGGCGCCGGAAGTGCCTGGTCGAGCAGCTCGACCGCCGTGTCCACGAGCACACCGGTGGGCGCACCGGCCTGATCACGGATGATGCGGCCGCCGTTTGGGTCCGGCGTCGCCGCGCCGATCCCGGCCAAGGCGAGGCCACGCGAGTTGGTGATCACGGCGTGACCGTCCACCCGACGCAGCAGCGCGGGATGGTCGGGCACTGCAGCCGAGAGCGCGGCATGGGTCGGAAAGCACTTTTCGGGCCACAGGTTCTGATCCCAGCCGCGGCCGATCACCCAGCTTCCGCCTGGCAGCGTGGCCGCCGCTGTCTTGACGCGGGCAACGACCTCGGCGAACGAGCCCGCGCCGCGCAGGTCCACCTGTTCCAGCGCCGCACCGTAGCTCGTGAGGTGGCCGTGACTCTCCGTGAAGCCGGGATAGACGTGGGCGCCGGCGAGGTCCACGACCTTGGCAGCGGCCCTGCGCCATGATGCCGCGTTGTCCGGCTCGACGAGCGCAACGATGCGCCCGCCCGTCACTGCGATCTCGAGGCGGCGCGCACCTGCGAGCGTGTGCACGACGCCACCGACAAAGAGGCGTTCGCATCTGGGCGCACGTCCGCAGGCGACCACGCCGAGCAGCACCAGAGCACCCATCCAGCGGAGCACGGACCTACTTTAGCGTGCACCGTGCGGCGCGGCAATCACGCCGAGCCACTGACCGCCGCGAGGGCGCAGGCCCCGCAACGGGGGCACGGCGCGCCGGAACCGTGGCACTGGCACGCCCGCCCAGGCAAAGCGGTTCATGCCGCTCGTCGGACAGGCTCCTAACTCCAGCGCGCGAGCACCGGCCAGATCAGGGCGAGCAGCGAAAACAACAGGAACGCGGCCTGCATCGGCAGTTGCCACTTGAACCAGCGCTCGAACGGGACCTTGGCAATCGCGAGCGTGCCGACGGTCACGCCGGAGGTGGGCATGACGAGGCAGGTGAAGCCGGCGCCGAGCTGGTACGCGAGCACGACGGTCTGGCGGGTGATGCCGGAGAGATCCGCGAGTGGCGCCAACAGTGGCATCGTCAGCACTGCCTTGGTTGAGCCCGAGGGGATGAAGAAGTTCAGCACGATGGTGAGGATGTACATCGCCTGTGCCGCGATCACGCCACCGACGTGCGCGGTGACGCTGGCAAGGCCGTAGAGGATGGTGTCAAGGATGTGGCCGTCCTCGAGCACGGTGATGATGCCCCCGGCGAACGCGACCACGAGCGCGGCGCCGAGCAGGTCCTTGGCGCCAACCACGAACGATTTCGCGAGCTTATTTGGGCCCAGCCCCGCCGCGGCGCCCGCCGCCAGGCCCATGGCGAAGAACAGGCCGGCGAGCTGCATGATCCCCCACTTGAAGATCGTCACGCCGGCGATTAGGCCCGCGACGGTCGCGAACAGGATCGCGAGACAGATGCCGTGCCGCCACGTGAACCCGATCTCCTCCACGTTGCTCTTGGCAAGCCCGTCGCGCCAGACCTGGTCAAGGTCGTGGACCGGGCTGCGCGTCGGGTCGGCCTTGACGCGCGCGGCGTACACCATCACCCAGGCAATCGTGAACGCGGTGACGATCGCCCACAACACGATGCGATAGCCGATGCCCGAGAGCGGCGCCACGCCGGCGATCTGTTGCGACACCTGCACCGTGAACGGGTTGGTGAAGCCGGCCGAGAAACCGACGTTGGCCGCGACGAAGGTGAGACAAACGCCCACGAGCGAGTCGTAGCCGAGAGCGATGGTGAGTGGCACGAAGATGAGCGTGAAGGGGATCGCCTCCTCGGCCATTCCGAAGGCGCCGCCGAAGAACGAGAACACCACCATCACAAGCGGGATGACGAGGTAGCTTCGGTTGGCGAGCACGCGGAGAAGCTGGTGGATGCCGGCCGCCATCGCGCCGGTGTCGTTGAGGATGTTGAAGGCGCCACCGACGATGAGGATGAACACGATGATCGCCCCCATGCGCAGGAAGCCCCGCGCCGGCGCGACCAGCACCTCAGCGAGCTGCGGCCTGCTCGGCTCGACGTGAAACGATCCCGGCACCACGACCTCGCGCGCCGACGCGCCGACCTTCTCCGGCCGGCGCTCGTAGGCGCCACCGGGCAGGATCCAGGTCAAGGCGGCCGCGAGCAGGATCAGGGTGGACGAGATGACGAGGACGTCGGGGCTCTTGGTGCGCACGGTGGCCTCCTCGAACCGCGGCATTATAGGGACGCGCAACCCCGGTCTGGGAATCGACGCCCGCGCTGGAGTATCCTCCCGGGTCGTGAGGAGGCCGTGATGCCGGGACCCCCCCTGACTCGTCGTGACCTCATTGTGACCTCGAGCGCGGCCGCCGCCCTTAGCGCGCTCCGGCCCGCCTCGAGCCAGCCGACAGCGTCTCCGCTCGCCAAGCCTATTGCGGTCGGCTCGAACAACGCGCTTGCCGCCGTCCGGCGCGCGGTCGAACGCATGCAAGCGGGCGACGCGCCGGTGGACGCCGCGGTCGCTGGCGTCGCGATCGCAGAGGCGGACCCGGAAGAGATCGGCGTCGGCTACGGCGGGCTACCCAACGAGGACGGCGTCGTGCAGCTCGACGCCGCGGTCATGGACGGCACCACGATGCTCGCCGGCGCGGTCGGGGCGCTCGAGCGCATCATGCACCCGGCGCAGGTGGCGGCAGCGGTCATGCGGCACACGGACCGGGTCTTGCTTGTCGGCGAGGGTGCGCTCCGGTTTGCCCGCGCGCTCGGCTTCAAGGAGGAGAACCTGCTCACGGAGCGCGCGCGCAAGATCTGGCTCTACTGGAAGGAAAACGCGGCGCCCAAGGACGACTGGATCCCCGACCCAAAGGAGGCCGAGGACCCGGACATCAGATGGTTCATCGGCAAGCAGGGTGACAGCTACTTCCGGCCCCAGGGCACGATCCACGTGTCGGCCCTTGCGGCCGACGGTGCGCTCGGCTGCTGCACCAGCACCTCGGGCCTCTTCTTCAAGATCGCCGGGCGGGTCGGCGACTCGCCCATTATTGGTGCCGGTCTGTACTGCGACGCGGAAGCCGGCTCGGCCGGTGCCACCGGCCACGGCGAGAGCAGCATCATCTCGCAAGTCTCGGCCACGGCCGTCGAACACATCCGGCAAGGCAAATCGCCGGAGGCGGCGTGCCTGGCTGCGCTCGAGCGTGTCGCCCGCAACACCCGATCAGCGTTGTTCAGGGACGCAAAAGGCCGCCCACGCAACGGCCTCAGCATCTACGCCCTCAACACCCGCGGCGAGGTCGGCGGCGCATCCACGTGGTCAGGCGGGAAGTTCACCTTTTGCCGCGCGGGCGAAGAACCCAAGCTCGTCGACACCGCGTACCTGTACCGCCGCGAACCGCCGCCTTAGCGCGTTCGTTGCCGGGTTCGTCGCTTTGTGCTTCGGGCCTGGCGGCTGTTGCCCTCATCGTCGTCCTCGCCTCGGCAGCTTTGAGAGGAGCACCGGCGCCGACACACGTGCGATGAGAGGTAGCTGCTACGCCGTGGTCGGAGCAAGCTCACTTAGGCGCGCCTCGACCTCGTCGACGACGTAGTCGGGCGTCGAAGCGCCGGCAGTGATGCCGACACAATCGGCCTCAGCGAGCCAGGCCGGCTCAATGTCAGCCGCGCCCTGAATCAGGTGGGTGGGCTTGCTGCGCGCGCAGATGTGGTAGAGGTGGCGCGTGTTGGCCGAGTGCGTCCCGCCGATCACGAGCACAAGCCCAACCTCGGGGTCCGCTGCGAGGGCACGCGCCGCATCCTGGTTCTCTTTGGTGGCGTAGCAGATGGTGTCGGCGCGCGCAGTGTTGGGGTTGGCGGCCTCGATGGCGTGGACGACGGCCTCGTACTCCTCGGCGTTGAGCGTGGTCTGGTAGAAGACCTTGATCGCCGGGAACTGCGACCAGTCCACCGCACGTGCCTGCTCGATCGTGCGCACGATGTGGTAACAGGTCGGGTCGAGATCGTGCGTGTATCCGACGACCTCGCGGTGGCTCGGGTCGCCGATGAAGACGAGATGGGCGCCCTGCGTGAGCGCCGCTTGCGACTCGCGGTGGATGTCGTAGACGAACCTGCACGTGGTGTCGAGGATCTCCAGACCTTGCCGGCGCGCTTGCTCGTGGAATGAGGGCGGCACACCGTGGGCGGAGAAGACGACGACGCCGTCGTGGACCTCTTCGAGGCTGTGCACGGTGCGCACGCCGAGGTTCTCCATCTCCTCAACCACGCGTTCGTTGTGCACGACCTGGCCGAGGATTGCGCCGCGGTCGCCGGTCTTCGCGAAGCGCTTGACCTTGATGTCGGCGACGCGCACGCCCGAACAGAAACCGTACCTCGTGGCCCGCCTGATCTTCATGGCTTCTGCGCCCGTCACGGTGCAACAAACGGCTCGGGCCCGAGCTTCCCAAGCCGTCGGCGGTACGCGGCAAGCGCGGCGAGCGTGTCGTCGATGTGGTCGCCGCCGAATTTCGCGAGCAGCGCACGCGCCAGCACGAACGCCACGGCCGCCTCGACGATGACGCCGCACGCCGGTACCGCGGTGACGTCGGAGCGCTCGTAACTTGCTGACACCGCAGCGCCGGTGGCGAGGTCCACCGAAGGCAATGGCGTGCGCAGGGTCGCGATCGGCTTCATGAACGCCCGCACCACGATCTCCTCGCCATTTGACATACCGCCTTCGACGCCGCCGGCGCGATTGCTACCCCGCCGCACGCCGTGCTCGCCGGGGAGGATCGCGTCATGCGCCTGCGAGCCCGGCAGAGCGGCGCTCTCGAGGCCCGCGCCGATGACGACGGCCTTTACGGCCTGCACCGCCATCACCGCCTGCGCAAGCTGGCCGTCGAGGCGCTCCTGCCAGCCCGCGTACGAGCCCAGGCCGGGCGGCACGCCGCGCGCCACGACACCGATGACGCCACCGAGCGTCTCGCCGGCGTGCTTTGCTTCGTCCACACGGGCGACGAGTTCCGCTTCGCGCTCGGGCGCCACCGTACGCAGCGTGGAGGCGTCGTTGACCTTGCCGAGGTCGGCCCACGTCGGCGGCCCAGCGTGCAGTTCGACCCCACCCAGCGCGAGCACGCCTGAACGGATGGCAGCGCCGCAGCACGCGAGCAGTTGGCTGCACACGGCGCCGGCGGCGACGCGCGCGGCCGTCTCGCGCGCCGAGGCGCGCTCGAGCACGTTGCGCACATCGCCGGTGTGAAGGTACTTCCACGCGCCGGCGAGGTCGGCGTGGCCGGGGCGGGGCGCGCTCACGCGCCTGCGCGCCGCCGCCTCGGTGTCCACCTGCCACGGGTCCATGACGCGCGCCCAGTTTTCCCAGTCGCGGTTGGGGATTGCGAGCGCGAGCGGGGAACCGAGGGTGACGCCGTCGCGCAGGCCGGCGCGAATCTCGACGTGATCGTGCTCGATCTTCTGCCGGCCCGAGCGCCCGTGGCCGCGCTGGCGGCGCGCGAGTTCGCGGTCGATGCCGTCGCGGTCGAGGCGGAGGCCGGCTGGAAGACCGGAGAGGATCGCGATCAGCTCGCGGCCATGCGATTCACCGGCGGTGACGAGCTCGAGTACCATCTAGCGGCCTCCTCCTCCGCCGGCCTCGACCGTGACCTGGAGCTCGACCGTCGCGCCACCGCGCTGCACTTTGAGGGTGACGACATCGCCGGCCTTGTGGTCACCGAGGGCGTACATGTAGTCGTAGATGTTGCGGATATCTCGGGCGCCGAAGCGGAGCACGACGTCGCCGGCCTTCAAGCCCGCCTTGTCGGCGGGCGAGCCGCCGCGCACGCCGGAGAGCTTCACGCCCGGACCCTCGAACGCATACTCCGGGATTGCGCCGGTGCGCACCTTGAAACCGCGTCGCTCGCCCGCACCCTCGTCCGCGACTCTTTGGAACGTGGGGCGTGCCGGCATGTCGGCGACGAGCTGCACGAGGTCGGCGGCGAAGGCGACGACCTGTGTCATGTGCGGGTAGTCAAGACGGTCCGGCTCGTCCGACGGCCGGTGGTAGTCCTCGTGCGCGCCGGTGAAGAGGAACAGCACCGGGATGCCGGCGGCATAGAACGAGGAGTGATCGGAAGGGCCAAACCCGCTCTTGTTGGTGGCGATCTTGAAATGGTGCCGGGAATTGACCGCTTCGAGCACGCCGGGCCACTCGTTCGCGGTGCCGGCGCCGCCGACGGTGAGGGCGGGCCCCGGCTTCGGCCGGCCCACCATGTCCATGTTGATCATTGCAGCCACCTTTTCCTTGGCGACCGGGAGGTGCTGCACGAAGTGGGTCGAGCCGAGCAGGCCCTCCTCCTCACCGGCAAACGCCACGAAAAGCAGGCTGCGAGCCGGCGGCTTGGCGACGAGCCGGCGCGCGATCTCGAGCATCGCAGCGGTGCCGGAGGCGTTGTCGTCGGCGCCCCTGTGAATGGCGTGCTGGTCGGGCGCCAGCGAACCGCTCCCCTCGCCACCCCAACCGAGGTGGTCGTAGTGGGCGCCTGCGATGATGACCTCGCCGGCTCGCGCCGGGTCGCTCCCGGGGAGGATCGCGACCACGTTGAGACCCTGCGCGCGCCGCTGCACAACGTCCGCGGTCAACGTCACCCGCACGCCGAGCGGGCGCGACGCCGGCTCCTTGCGCTCGTTCATGCGTTCCTGCAGCTCCTTGAGCGAGAACCCCTGGCCGGCGAAGAGCGCCTCGGCAAGTTGCGTCGAGATACCCAGCACCGGCAGACCGGAATCCACAAACGAGGCATCGAATGAGATCTTGACCGGGGCGGTGTCCTTCGCGCCGAACGGGCCGGTGGCGATGAGCAGCGCGGCGGCGCCCAGGGCGCGCGCCTCCGAGGCCTTTCGCCGCAGCGCCATGGCGGGCTGGAAGCGCGAGGAGGGATCGTCGCCGTCCGGTGAGTAGCGCAGCACAAGCACGATCTTGCCCTTGACGTCGAGGCCGACGTACTCGTCGTAGCCGAGATCGGACGCGTGGATACCGTAGCCGGCGAAGACGACCTCGCCGGCCGCGCTGCCGGAGGCCGAGAACGGGAGCGGACGGGACTCCTCGCCGAGCGCCACCCGCTTGCCGCCCGGGAGGTCGAAGCTAAGGGCGTTGCCGGGACCCGGGTCGACGCCGGCGATGAACGCGAAACCCTGGAAGTAGCCACCGTCATCACCGTCGGGGCGCAACCCGAGCGCGTGCAGGCGCTGCGCGAGATAGTCGGCGGCGACCTTGGCGCCGAGCGACCCCGTCAGGCGGCCCTCGAACGCGCCCGAGGCCAGGTAGTGGACGTCATAAGAGAGCCGCGCGCACGCGTCGTCGCACGGCGGTGCGCTCCAAGCCAGCGACACGGCGAGAGCAAACGCCAGCACGGCGGCAGTCGTCACGTTCCGGGTCATCCGAACCATTGCTCCTCCCAGCCACCCGCGGGGTGCAGCCGTGCGCCAATCTGGCACGCCAGCGCGAGCCGCACAGACCCCGTTTTCTGCCGGATCGCGGCCCCGACCGCGTGGCTCCACAGCCCAAGTCTGCCGGCTCGCAACCACGGCCTCGGCTGGTCTCGGCAATGCCGACGCATGCTAGCACGCACCGGCATACTCACCCTTGCACTCGCCCGCCTGCGGACCTATGCTGAAAGCATGCGGCGAAGCGCACTTGGGCTGCTGCTTCTGAGCGCGGCCGCGATGGCCGGGGGCGAGGAGTACTTCGTCCCGATGGTGGCGCAGAAGCAGGGCCAGGACGACGCCTGGTGGAACACCGAGGTCTGGATCAGCAACACGGGCGCAAACGCCGGCAGCTACGGCGTCGTGTTCCTGCCCGGCGGCCAGATGAACGCCGACGGTCTGCGCGCCGAGCCGGCGATGGAGGAGATCGCCGGGGGCGCCACGGTTCACCGCAGCGACCTCGTGCCCGAAGGGAAGAGCGGCGTGCTGCGCTTTGTGACCTCGCCGGGCGTGGTCGTCTTCGCCCGGGTGTTCAACGCCGCCGGGCGCGGCTCGTTCGGTCAGGGCATGCCGGCGCTGACGCGGGCCGGGACGGTGCGGCCCGGGGAGGTGGCGCACCTCCTGGGTTTGCGAAGGTCGCCGCAGTTCCGCACCAATATCGCGCTCTTCAACCCGACGCAGGAGAACGGTGTCGTGACGGTCCGCCTCTACCAGGCGCACGGCGAGGTCGCGGGCGAGGACTCGTACCGGCTTGCCCCGGGCGGTTACCTCCAGCTTGACGATGCCCTTCACGCCTTCGAGGTCGCGAGGGGTGACAACCTGCGCGCCGAGGTGACGGGCACGATTCCGTTCTTCGCGTTCGCCTCCGTCATTGACGCACGCTCGGGCGCCCCGACGCTCGTGCCTGTGGTCCGCTGAGCGCCGCCGAGTCGTCCCTCGTCCCCGACCTCGTTGGAACCTGCAAAAGTGCGCTCATTGGGCCGCAGCCAGGGTTGGGCTTGCCCGCGCCGCTGCCTATACTCGCAATGTGGAGCGAGAAAGATCCGCTGACGGCCGCGGCAGCCGGAGCGCGACCACGCGCACGGCCGTGGGCGGCAACGCAGCGTCGTCGGCGCAACGCTTCGTCCGGCGCCAGTGGCGGCGCCTGCGCACCAAGCTGCGCCCGCCCAAGGTGCGGCTCATTTACGACCCTGCCTACGAGCGCGTGTTCCCCGGCGTGCCGATGGATCCACAGCGCGCCGACCGTGTCCTCGCGTTCCTCGCCAACGAGCACCTCATCCGCCGCGGCGAGCTCTCGCTGCCGCGCGCGGTGGCGCTCAAAAACCTCCTGCTCGCGCATTCGCCGCAGTACCTGGAGTCGCTCCAGCGGCCTGAGACGCTGACCTCGATCTTTGGCGTGCCGGTGGACGAGCGCGACCTCGAGGAGCTGCTGGACCGGCAGCGCATCGTCGTCGGCGGCACGGTGCAGGCGTCGCGCTGGGTGCTCGCCACGGGCGCCACCGCGGTCAACCTGGGCGGCGGCTTCCATCATGCCGGCAGGGAGCGAGGCGCCGGCTTCTGCGTCTTCAACGACATTGCGGTCGCGATTCTGCGCCTGCGGCAGCGCGGCTTTGCCGAGCCGGTGATGGTCGTGGACCTTGACCTTCACGACGGCAACGGCACGCGCGAGATCTTTGCCGCTGATGCGACCGTCCACACCTTCTCGATCCACAACGAGCACTGGGGCGCCACCGAGGCCGTCGCCTCGACCAGCATCGCGCTCGGGCCCGGCGTGGAAGACGACACCTACCTCGAAACGCTCTCACGGGCGCTACCACCGGTGATGGCGACGTTCAGGCCGGGTCTCGTGATCTACCTCGCCGCCACCGACGGCGCCGCCGACGACAAACTCGGAAACTGGCGCCTCACGGCGGACGGCATCTTCGCCCGCGACCGTCTCGTGATGGACGAGGTGCGCAAGGCGCACGCCCGCCTCATCGTCGTGCTCGGTGGCGGCTACGGCGACGTGAGCTGGCGCCATACGGCGCGCTTCCTCGGCTGGTTGATCTCCGGCACGCGCCTCGAGCCGCCCGACAACGAAGCCATGACGCTCATGCGCTTCCGTGAGATCAAGAGCTCGCTCGACCCCGCATACCTGACCGTGGCGGCCGGCGACAACGAGTGGCAGTTGTCCGAAGAGGACCTCGTTGGCATCATGCCCGGCGTTCCGCGGCAGACGCGCTTCCTCGGCTACTTCTCCAAGGTTGGTGTTGAGCTGCTGCTCGAGCGCTTCGGGATCCTGCATCTCCTGCGGCTGCGCGGCTTCGAGAGGCCAGTCGTGCAACTCGAGCTCGATCACCCGCTCGGGCAGATGTTGCGGATCTGCGCGGATGAGTCGCGCCGCGAGGTGCTGGTTGAGCTGCGTCTGCAGCGCAGCCTGCGCGCCGTCGGGGGCTGTGAGGTGCTGCTCGTGGAGTGGCTGCTGCTGCAGAACCCACGCCACACGTTCGACGAGCAACACCCGGCGCTGCCGGGGCAACACCATCCCGGGCTCGGTCTGCTCGGGGAGGTTTTTGGCTGGCTCGTCGTGCTGTGCGAGACGCTCTCGCTCGACGGCATCTACTTCCGCCCCAACCACTACCACGTCGCGGCCGCGTCGCACCGCTTCGCCCGCTTCATCGAGCCCGAAGCCGAGGCGCTCGTGCGCGCGATCCGGGCGACCACCCAGGCCCTCCCGCTCCACGAGGCGGCACAGGCGCTCGAGGCGGGCCGTGTCGTGCACGCCGACTCGGGCGAGCCCGTGCGCTGGGAGGCGTGGCCGATGGTTGTTCCAGCCGGCGCAAGGCTCGCCGAGCGCACCGGCGGTGAGGCCTACGAGCGCGCGGTGGCGGACACCGAGTCGCGCATCACGCTGCGGCTGCTGCCGGCGCCGGCGAAGGCCTCCTAGTCCGTGAAGACCACGAGCGCGAGGTTCTCGCGTCGCGCGCTGAAGATGCGCTCCGCGACCGGGTACGCAGAGTACGCCAGCACGGCTGCAACCAGCAGCCAGCCTGTCACCAGTAGCGGCGCAAGCCACGGCCGGTGCAGTACGCCGGCAGCGAACAGGAAAGCGCCCGCGGCCGGCAGCGCGGTCAGGCCATTTGCGAAGAAGGAGCCGAGGCCGGCGAGCGCGTGCGGATTAGCCGCGCGGCTCCAGCGCGAGAGATCCACGCGCTTGGGAAAGAGCGCCGAGAGTGCGGCTTCGATTGGCCCCGAGAGCGCGATCGAGGCAACGCCGCCGAGGGCGACGACGAGCACGAGCGCGGGCTGGAACGGGCGCAGGACGAGCGCGGGCGGCAGCAGCGTGAGCGTCATGGAGGCGGCCTTCAGCGCACCGATCCCGAGCGCCTTGCCGCGCACCAGCGTGCGGGCTGGAAGCGGCTGCAGGGCAAGCAGGGCAAAGCCGCAACCATCTGCTGCGAACTGATTCGCGCTCACAACGGCGAGCGATTCAAGGGCAAAAAAGATGGCAAACACCCACACAAAGAGCGAGCTGCCGAAAACGGCGGCCGAGCCGCGTCCGCCCTGCCTCGAAAACACGAGCGTGAAGAGCAGTGCCACCAAAGGTGGGCCGATCATCGCCCAGCGGCCGCGCACTGTGCGCAGGATCGTCCGCGCCTGGACCGCGGCCACGGCGGCGACAGGCGCAGGGATGAACGGGAGTGACCAACCTCGAACGCGGGCTGCACGGGCGCCCAGCATCGAGCGCGCCGGGGTTTCGAGCAGGTGACGCTGCAACGGCAGGGCGAGGCCGTAGCAAACGACGGCCAGCAGGGCGAGGCCGGCGCAGTATCCCGCGGCGGCGACAGGCCGGCTCGATGCTGCCTGCTCCAGCGCTGCACCGTAGGCAAACGAGGGCAGGAGGCGCAACGGCGCAGGCAGCGTGATCTCGCGCACTGGTTTCGCTGGAGACGGCGCAGGCGCACGCGGCGCCTGCGCAGCTCCGGCCGGAGTTCGCGCCGCGCGCTCCCGTGCGTGATCGCGCACGATGAGCTGCGGCGCCAGGCTGGCGAGCATGAGGGCGGACATGAGCACGAGCGCCACGGCCTCGGCGCGTCTGCGGTCACGTAGGAAAAGTTGCGCTGCGATCGCGATGAAGCCCCCAAGCGCGATCAGGAAGAGCGTGAACGCCATGCCTGCGCCGAGGGCCACGAGTGCCAGCATTCCGGCGCCGGCCGCCAGCGCTCCGACCGGAACGGCGAAGAGCGCGGGCACAAACGCGATCACCATCGGATCCGCCGCCGCGCGCACGAACTCCAGGTTGAACAGCAGCGCACGCGGGACCGGCAGCAGCCGGATCAGCTCACTGCGCTCCAACGCGCCGCTCCTCGCGGCGGCAAGAGGCCGGATGAGAAGAACGGCGAGCGGCACCAGGAAGACGATCGAGGCCGCGATCACCACCCCGCTCGCGTCCTGCGGCGTGCGCGCCAGCACCCACCCAGCCACAAGCGCGAACACCAGCAACAGGAGCGCGAGCGGTATCACGAGGACGGCGAACACAACCGGCGCGGCGATATCAAGCCAGCGTGATGCCTTCTCAAGCGTGTCGCGCCGCCGGCCTCCGCGCAGGCCGTTGACGAGCAGCCGCCACTGCAGCCACGCCAGCGCCCGTGCCGCCGGTGCGCTCATAGCAGCCAGTCGAGCGCGGGCCGGGCGGTGTCGCGCGCGCCCACGAGCGCGATGAATGTCTCCTCGAGCGAGGCATGGCCAGCGGCGCCGGGCAGTTCGCCGATCGGCCCCTGGGCGATGAGACGGCCGCGGTGGATGATGCCGATGTGATCGGCGACGCGCTCGACGAGCTCGAGGATGTGCGAGGTGAGGAACACGGTGCCGCCGTGCCGGACAAAGCCGTGCAGGATCTCCTTGATCTGCCGCGAGGCGATCGCGTCGATGCCTTCGAACGGTTCGTCGAGGAAGAGCAGCACCGGCGCCGGCAGCAGCGCCACGGCGAGCGCGAGCTTCTTGCGCATGCCGTGGGAGTAGTCGGCGACGAGCGTGCCGGCGGCCGAGCTCAGGTCGAGCAGCTCGAGCAGCTCGCGGCCGCGCTGCGTCGTTGTGCTCTCGGTGAGGCCGTGCACCTGGCCCACAAACGAGAGCGTCTCGGCGCCCGACAGGCGCTCGAACAGCGCTTGGTCCTCGGGCACAACCCCGGTTTGCCGCTTGATCGCCATCTCGTCCTGCGCGGGGTCAAGCGCGAGAATGCGGATCGTGCCGCTCGTGGGACGCAGCAGCCCGGTGAGGCACTTGATCGTCGTGGACTTGCCGGCGCCATTGGGCCCGAGGAAGCCGTAGAAGCTCCCGCGCGGCACGGCGAGGTCGATCGCGTCCACCGCCTTGAGCGCGCCGAAGTGACGTGAGAAGCCATGCGTCTCGATCGCGAGGTCCATGGCGGCGGATTCTACCCGCACAGCCAGGCTCGCCGTTCCCTAGAGCGTCAGGTCGGCGCGCCCGCGCAAACTCTCAAGCGTGTTGACCGCGTGCCGCAGGTGGGGGACCACGATCGAGCCGCCGACGACAAGCGCGACGTTGAGCGCGTCCACGATCTCGTTCTCGCTCCAGCCCGCTTTCAGACACTGGATGAGGTGGTAGTCCACACAGTCGTTGCAGCGCAGCACCATCGAGGCCGTGAGGCCGCACAGCTCCTTGACCCTGCCGGGCAGGGGACCGTCGCGGTACGCCGCCTCGTCGAGGCTGAAGAAGCGCTTGATGCCGAGGTGGTCCTGCGCCAGGATCGCCTCGTTGGCTTCGCGTCGTGCGGCGATGAACTCGTCGATGTCGCTCATGCGCGCCTCCCTGTGGCGTTCCTACGCTAGACCACGCCGGCGCGAAAGCCAACATCGCCGCGACGGCGCAGGCGATCTCCGCTACAATGCCCGCTCGTGAAGCGTGGCCTGACCCTGAGCGTCATCGTCCTGCTCGTCGCTGGCGCGAGCGCCGCAGCGGCTGCCTCGTCCGCGCGACGCCACCGTCCCACGCCGCTGCCCGCGCCCGTGTGGTACGTAGAGACGCTTGCCGGCGAGACGGTGGAGTCGCAACGCGGCGACGACCCAATCAACCCGGCCTCGGTGGTCAAGGTCGCCACGTCGCTGTGGGCGCTTGAGCAGCTCGGCCCCGACTTCCGCTATGAGACGCGCTTCTTCGCGCGCGGGCGCGTGGATGGGGCGCGCCGCGTGCTCGCGGGCGACCTCGTCGTCGAGGGTGGGGGCGACCCCGACTTCCACGCCGAAAACGCGTTTCTCGTCGCGAAGGCGCTCAACGACCTCGGCGTCGAGCGCGTCAGCGGCGCGCTTGTCGTCAACGCCCGTTTCTGGATCGGCTGGGAGAACGGCTCGGCGGGCCGCGTGGCCGACCCGGTCAAACGCGGGCTGCAGATGGCCGCGCGGCTGCGGCAAGCGCTCGATCCCAAGCGCTGGGACCGGGCGACGCGAGCGACATGGCGGGAGTTCTCGGCACGCCGCGGTCTGTCGTACTTCCATCCGGCGCGGGTGGCGGTGGCGGGCGGGATCGGCACCAACGGGCACGTGGACGGCGGCGCCATGCTCGTTGTCCACCGCTCCGAGCCGCTCGTGGATGCGCTGCGCCGGTTCAACTGCTATTCGAACAACGACATCGAGCGCGTCGCCGCGGGGCTCGGTAGCGCCGCCGATCTTGCCGGCCTGGTCGCGGCAAAGTGCGAGCTGCCGGCGGATGGCATTCAGATCGAGACCGCCTCGGGACTCGGGAGCAACCGGCTCACCCCGCACGGGATCGTGCGCCTGCTGCGCGAGCTGCGCACCACCTGTGCGCGCAAGAACGTGGGCATCGAAGCGCTCCTGCCCGTCGCCGGCTGTGACCCGGGCACCGTGACGCGCTTCTTCCCCGTGCTCTCGGAAGGCGCCGACTCGACTGCGGTCGTGGGCAAGACCGGCACGCTCACCAACACCGACGGCGGCGTCGCGGTGCTGGCGGGCTTTGTCAACACCGGCTCGGGCGAGTACGCCTTCTGCGTCGCCGTCCCGCATGCGGCCAGGCGGCTGCGCACCGCACGGAAGCTCGAGGAGCAGTGGCTGACCACCTTCATCGCCGGCCACGGCGGCGGCCGGCCGCACACGTGCGCGCCCGCGTTGCCAATGCCGGACGCCGGCGCGGTTGTGATCCGGCTCGGCGCCGACGGCGCCGCGTCACCGACACCGGCAGCCGCCCAGCACTAGCCCGCCTGCTTTCGCCAAAGACTGCCGAGAGCGCTACATCTCGGGCTTGCCCGGCGTCGTCGCGGGCATGGCGCGTGTGCGCGCCCAGGAGCGGATCGCCTTGATCTGTTCGGCCATCGTGGTCGAGAGCGGCACGATCTGCCCCATCGCGGTGAGGAGGTCGCGCTCGGTTACGTCGCGCTTTTCGGCGTGGCACGTGATGCGTGCCGAAACCACCGCTTGCTCGATCTCGGCGCCGTTCCAGCCGCGCCCCGCGGAGGCGAGCAGCACGAGGTCGTAACGGCGCGCGTCGAGCCCCTGGCGGCGCAGGTGGATGGTCAGGATCTCTTTGCGCTCCTCCTCGTTGGGCAGCTCGACGAAGAAGACCTGGTCGAAGCGCCCCTTGCGGATGATCTCGGCGGGCAGCAGGTTGATGCGGTTGGCAGTGGCGGCGATGAACACGTCCTGCCGGTGCTCCTGCATCCAGGTGAGGAAGTTGGAGAAGATGCGCGTCAGCGATCCGGTTTCGCCCTCGTGGTAGCCGGCGATGCCCATCTCGATCTCGTCCACCCACAGCACCGCAGGCGCCACCGCCTCGACCGCGTCGAGGGCGCGATGGAACGCCCACTCCGGCGCGCCGTGCACGCCCGCGAAGATCAGGCTCATGTCGAGGCGGAAGAGCGGCAGCTTCCAGTCCTGTGCGATCACCTTCACCGCGAGCGACTTGCCGCACCCTGACATGCCCATAAAGAGCACCCCGCGTGGCCGCGGCAGGTTTTCCTTGAGCGACTGAGGCGTGAACAGCTCGGCGCGCTGTCGCACCCAGTGCTTGAGCTGGTCAAGGCCGCCGAGGTCGGCCATCGAGCGCTCGGGGGCCACGAACTCGAGGATCCCCTCCTTGCGCATCACCTGTTCCTTCTCGGCCAGGACCTCGGCCATGAAGGCGTCGTCCACGCGCTGGTGGCGGGCGAGCAGGCGGCGCAGCAGGCTCTCGACCTCGAGCAGGCTCATGCCGCGCAACGCGCCGATCAGGGTCGGCATCCGCTCCGGGTCCGCGGCGCGTTGCGCCTGCTGCAGCACCCCGTTCGCCACCGCCGCCACCTCGGCCTCGTCCGGGAAGAGCGAGCTCACCACGTAGGTCATCGGTTTGAGCTCCTCCGGCACCTCGAACGCGGGGCCAAGCAGGAAGATGAAGCGGCCGCTGTTGCGGATCGCAGCGGCGGTGTCGCGCAGGCGGCGCAGCAGCGGCCGGTTGCCGGGCAGGAGGGCGTGCACGTCCTTGAAGATGTAGAAGCCGCGCGGCGCGTCGCTTGCGAGCCAAGCGAGCGCCGCGATCGGATCGGTGCTGCCCGCCTTGCCGACGAAACCGTCAAGGCAGTTCCATACCACGAGCGGCAGCGGCTGCGGCTTCGCGCCCGAGGCGAAACGCTGCAGCAAGCGCTCGATGCGGTCCTCCTCCGGCGACAGCAGCACCGTGACGGGGTAGGCGCTCGCAAGCGCGGTTCCGACCTGCTCGGCGGTGGTGGCCATGCCGGCATTCTCGGCGCGCCCCCGGTGGCGGTCAAGTGCAGCCCCGCGCCGGCATGTCGGCGCGGCGCGATGGCGGACGCGCTCGGCTCGGCGACGGCCTTCCGCCGCTCCCTTCGCCCGTGCTCAGGCCGGGTGATGACGTGGTTGGACCGCAAGCCTGCCCGCGCGATCATCCGGTTCATGCTGCGGTGCTTTGCTAGACTGCGTCGGCGCGACGACTGCTCTCCCAAGCTGCCGGAGTGGCGGAATGGCAGACGCGCGGGACTCAAAATCCCGTGTCCGCAAGGGCGTGAGGGTTCGACTCCCTCCTCCGGCACCAAGACTTACAGCACGACCCGGTGGGTTTCAGAAAGCACGGGGCAACACCGGGGCAACAGCGAAAACCGTCGCAGAAGCCAAGCCCAACCTCGCGCGTCATGTCACACGCTACGCTGCAGCAGGGCGTAACTGTGGCCGGAAGCTTGTTTCACCGGGGCTCGCGGCGCATAAGGCGCCACCACGCGAGAAGGCCCGCAACTGACGCCGCCGTCCCACGACAAGAACGCACCTGAAGGCGCCACTCCAAACTCACGCCAGCAGGCTGAACGCCCGCGAGGCACGGTCCCCTAATCGCCAGCCGTGACGCGTCCCAGTGGTAGCACAGGTGGCGAAATCTTGCCGCGTTTTCGGCGTACTCTTGTGTTCGCTAATCCGGTGGTGAGCGACGAGAGGAGACGACCATGGCACGGCATGCAGGTTTGGTCCTTGGAATGCTGTTCCTTGCGCATGCAGCGGGAGCGCAGTTCACCCAGCAAGGGAGCAAGCTGGTCGGCACGGGCGCCGCCGGGGCTGCCGAGCAGGGCTTCTCGGCGGCGATCTCGGCGGACGGCAACACCGCCATCGTCGGTGGGTATTACGACAACTCCAACGCCGGAGCCGCGTGGGTATACACGCGCAGCGCTGGCGTGTGGTCGCAGCAGGGCAGCAAGCTCGTCGGCAGTGGCGCCGTCGGGGCTGCCTGGCAAGGCAACTCGGTGGCAATCTCGGCGGACGGCAACACTGCCATCGTCGGCGGGCGCAACGACAACTCCACTGCCGGCGCCGCGTGGGTGTTCACGCGCAGCGGTGGGGTGTGGTCGCAGCAGGGTAGCAAGCTCGTCGGCACGGGCGGCACCTCGTCTGCCGCTCAAGGCTTCTCGGTGGCGATCTCTTCCGATGGGAACACCGCCATCGTCGGCGGGTTGCAGGACAACTCCAATTCCGGCGCCGTGTGGGTGTACACGCGCAGCGGCGGGGTGTGGTCGCAGCAGGGCAACAAGCTCGTCGGCACCGGCGGCGTCGGGACTGTCCAGCAGGGCCACTCGGTAGCGATCTCGGCGGACGGCAACACCGCCATTGTCGGCGGGCAGGTCGACAACTCCGCCGCCGGCGCCGCCTGGGTGTTCACGCGCAGCGGTGGGGTGTGGTCGCAGCAGGGCAGCAAGCTCGTCGGCACAGGCGCCGTCGGGGCTGCCCTGCAGGGCTACTCGGTGGCGATCTCGGCAGATGGCAATACCGCCATGGTCGGCGGGGTGTGGGACAACTCCAATTCCGGCGCCGTGTGGGTGTGGACGCGCAGCGGTGGGGTGTGGACGCAGCAGGGCAGCAAGCTCGTCGGCACGGGCGCCATCGGCACCACCTATCAGGGCAGCTCGGTGGCGATCTCAGCGGATGGCAACAACGCCATCGTCGGTGGGGACGGTGACAACTCCCTCACGGGCGCCGCGTGGGTGTGGACGCGCAGCGGGGGGGTATGGACGCAGCAGGGGAGCAAACTCGTCGGCACGGGCGCCGTCGGGGCTGCCTGGCAGGGCTCCTCCGTCGCGATCTCGGCGGACGGCGCCACCGTCATCATTGGCGGTCCAGCCGACAACTCCAATGCCGGCGCCGCGTGGGTCTTCTCGGCTGCGACTTGGGTTGCCGTCTGGGTCCCGGTGGCGAGCCACAATGCCGGCCTCAACCAAAGCCAGTGGCGCAGCGACCTCGGCCTGCTCAACACCGGCACGGCGCCGAGCAACGTGGTGATCGAGTTTTTCGGCAGCGGCGGCATCGTGAGCAACACGACCTACGTGCCGGCCGGGACGCAGTCGATCCTGACCGATGTGGTCGGGCAGCTTGGTGGGAGCGGCTCAGGGGCGATCCAGGTTCTTTCGGACCAGTCGCTCAAGGTCACGGCGCGCAGCTACAACCAGGTCTCGTCCAGTGCGAGCTGTTACCCGAGCGGCACGCAGGGTCAGGACTACCCGGCGGTGGCCGCTGGCAACGGGCTGAGTGCAGGTCAGAGCGCGTACCTTGCGGGGTTGACCGAGAACGCCTCGTACCGTTGCAACATCGGTGTGGTGCACGTGGGGTGGGGCGCCGCGACGGTGCTGGTGGAGCTCTTCGACGGTGCCGGGACCAAGCTCACCGACTACACGGTGAGTCTCACCGCAGGCCAATGGGCGCAGGAGACGCAACCGTTCAAGAACCGGGCTGGGCAGACGGCGATGGACCGAGGGTATGCCAAGATCACGGTACAGTCGGGGTCGGAGGTATTCGGGTTTGCGTCGGTGATTGACAACATCACCAACGATCCCACGACGGTCGCCATGAAGGAGTAGCGGCGGTCCTGCCCGCGCAGCCGTCTCGGCACGCGAAGCGGCGTAAGCTGGAGGTGACGAGCAGCGTGAGGAGCATTGCCGTGGTCACCGAGAGCCTGTTCCAGTTTGTCACCCTCTTCTTGAGCCTGACACGGGGAGTGCAGCCGGTCGAGTTCATGGTGACAGGTCCGGTTGTTCGCGTTGAACTGCGTCTCGACGGCAACCCGGCAGCGGAGATCAACGGTCCACCATGGAAGGCAGCGGTCAACCTCGGAGCTGCGTTCGCCCCGCACGAGCTCGTTGCAACCGCATTTGACACGGCAGGACACCGGCTCGGCTCCATCAGCCAGTTCATCAACCTGCCGCGACCGCGCGCCGACCTTGAGGTGCTGGTCGAGCGGGATTCCGGCGGCCGCCCCAGTCGAGTGAGCCTCTCCTGGAAGTCGGCGCTTCCCTCCACCGTGTGGCAGGCCACGCTCACAGTCGATGGCAAGCCGATCGCCGTTGGCCCCGATCGCACCGCTGATCTGCCTTCCCTTGACCTGCGCCAAGCCCACCTCCTGCGGGCGGAGGTCATTTTTTCCGACGGGAGCACGGCAAGGAAAGAAATCGCGCTCGGTGGTGAGTACGTGGACCGGAGCCAAACCGAGCTGACCGCAGTTCCGGTCGTCCTGCGCGAGCATGCCAGTGTGCCTCAGCTTGCCGAACTGCAGAGCGCTTTCTTGGCGCGTGCGAAGCCGGTTGGGGTGGCGGCAGTCGAGGAATCTGCGGCGACCATGGTGATCGTCGTCGGTGCCGAAGTCCGGCCCCGCTGGACGAACCTACTCACCAAGTATTGGAAAAGTCGATCCAGCAAGCAGTTTGTCGACAAAGACGAGACCGGTCGGCGAACCGGAACTGACAGGCTGGTCAGTGTCGAGCCGGTGCCAAGATCGGTCACCACTTCTGCGGGAGAGACCGTGACGGTCTTCCCCACCTTCAACGATACTCAGGCTTCCCGGTATGCCTTCCTCGATTCCATCGCGCGGTACGGCTTCGCTCCGCTCTTCGCCGAGGACGAACGCTTCGCGGAGGCTGTGGCCATCGCAGGCCTCAACGCAGTGGATGGGAACCAGCGCCGCGCCGTGATCGCGGTGGCCTCTCTTTATGACCTCGCTTCGAGCGCAACCTTGGCGGCACCGGTCCGCGGCTACCTGCGTGCGCTCGGCGTTCCCCTTTTCCTCTGGACTCCCGACAACGAACTCGCAAAGCGCTACAACGGACCCTGGGGAAGCGTCGAGAACCTGTCATGGATGAGCCGTCTCGTGTGGGCCGACTTCACGCTGCGCGAGAGCATCGAACGCCAACGCATCATCTGGGTCGAAGGCAGGTACCTGCCGCAAGACATCGAGCTTGCCCGCAACAACCTCGGCTTCTCGCTCGTCCGCTGATCGCGCGACACTCGACGGCGCGACGTGACCTGACCCCCTGAAACGAGTCCAGATTGAGAGGTAGAGTTGGGGCCTTCGACTTGCATCTAGCCCTCGTTTCATCAGCTGCGTTTCCCACCATCGCCGCCGCCTGTGCTTCGGTTGCCCTGGCCGCCGCTCCCGCAAACTCGGCCTCCGCGACTAGCAGTCTGTACTTCGCGTCGCCTACCATGTTCGCCGTTTGCCTTTCTGCCCGTGTCGCAGTGTGATGCGATCCAGCTCCGCTTCTGCCTCTTCGATCTCCGCAAGCGTGGCGCTGGCTCTCGCCGCCGCAAGCTCGGCGTCGGTCATCGCCTGCACCGCCTCGCGCTCTTCGGCCGGAAGAGTGTCGAGCAGTGCGGCGAGTTCGTCGTCGGACAGCCCCGCAAGCCGACGCTGCAGCGCCTCGTGACGCGCCGCTACACGCTCGCGCAGTGCGCGCTCGATGCGAAGCACCCGCGCGCCTGCATTCACGAGGCACCACCACGCGCGAGTGCTTCGGCCGTCGCCTCAAGCGCCGCGAGTCGCTCCTCGATCGCGCCGGCCTCGATCGCCCGTAACGTGATCGCCACCAGGTAGCCGCACGTTCGCGCTTTGGCGAGCGTGTCAGTGCGCGAACGGCGCACCGCGTCGAGTTGCTCCTGCAGCACGGCGAGCGCGTCTTGCGCGGTTGCCAGGCGCAGCTCGCGCAGCTCAGGCAGGGGTTGACAAGCAGGGCTTTACAGGCGTAGGTTGCTCGTGTGGGACTATCCCACGAGGTGGCGCAATGACAGCAGTGACGCTGGACGACAAAGGGCGGGTGAGCGTGCCCAGGGAGCTGCGCGAGGAGCTCGCGCTGCAGCCCGGGGACACGCTCTTCATCGAACGGAGCGGGGCGACCTTGCGCCTGGCCAAGGCCCTCAATCCCCTTGAGAGCGCGGTGGCCGAGGCGCTCACCCTGGTGCAGGCAGGGCGGAAGATCCCCGTTGCCGAGCTGGCCGCCCGCCACAAGGTGACGGCGAGCAAACTGCGCCGCACCGTTGACGACGCCCTCGACCTGGAGGACGTGGAGGAAGCGCTGCGCCGGCTCGAAACCGGCAAGGACAAGGCCATCCCCTGGGGAGACGTGAAGCGCAAGCTGGGGCTGTAGGCCGGCGCGGGCACGTCCCCTTACCGAATCAGCTTCGCCCCCAAGGCCGCGCACCAACTTGCCAACCTTCCCCGCACAGCCCAGCAGAGGATCAGAACTCGCATCGACGCCTTGGCCGAGAACCCGCGCCCGCACGGCGTGAGGAAGCTCGCGGGTGTGGAGGGCGTGTACCGCGTCCGCGTTGGCAACTACCGCATGATCTACCGCGTTGAGGATGACGAGCTCCTCGTGCTCGTGCTCAAGATCGGCCACCGCCGCGACGTGTACAAAGGGCGTGGTTGAGACAAGAAAGGGCGGCCGGAGGTGCCCCGCTTTCCCGCCCCCGTGCCTCTCTACTGCATTGACCTGCCCCGGAAAACTGGACCAACGACGCTGCGGAGGAAATGTCTCCCCCCATTATGCGTCTGGCCCGTTAAGGCCTTCCACGACTACCAGAGCTGGCGGCGACAAGCCTAAGCGGAGCAATCAGGCGAAGAGCCAGGTGTGGACTTGCCTACGACGGTGAGCGAGAATCCGGGAAATGGCCGATCTCGACGCTGGAAATCAAGTTATCGCACCTGCCTCAGAGAGCGCTGCTCATGAACGTCGTTGAAACCTACTTCGAACAGGTTCGAGCGATCCATCTCTCGGGCGTCGGCGTCCCCGAGACCTCGTACTACCCGGCGCTCTCCAACCTGTTCAACGAGATCGGCAAGACGCTGAACCCCAAGGTGCGGTGCATCATTCACCCAAGCGACGTCGGAGCAGGGCTACCTGACGGCGGACTCTTCACCGCCGACCAGCTCCGCCGCACCGCCGAGGCTGAAGCCTTCACCGCCCAGGTACCCAGCCGCGGGGCGATCGAGGTCAAGCCGCCCGACGCAAGCGTGGACGAGATCGTCAAGACGCCGCAGCTGGGTCGCTACCTGGAGCGTTACCGGCAAGTCCTCGTCACGAACCTGCGGGACTTCGCGCTCTACGGGCGCGACGCCGATGGCAAAACGGTGCAACTGGAACGAGGCTCGCTGGCTGGCGATGAGCGTCAGTTCTGGGAGGCGATCGAGCACCCGCGCGCCTTCGCCCAGCATGAAGGTGCTCGTCTCATCGAGTGCCTCAAGCGCGTCATGCTCCACGCCGCGCCGCTCACCAGCGCGCAGGACCTAGCTGCGCTCCTTGCCTCGTACGCGCGGGACGCTCGCGTCCGTTTGGAAGGCCACGATCTGCCCGCCCTTGCGAACCTGCGCGCCGCCATCGAAGAGGCACTCGGGATGCAGTTTGAGGGCGAGAAGGGTGAGCACTTCTTCCGCTCAACACTGGTGCAGACGCTTTTTTACGGGATCTTCTCGGCCTGGGTGATCTGGGCGCAGCAGTGTCCCCGGGAAGACAGGAAAGCCGTCTTCGACTGGAAGACTGCCGCCTGGAGTATCGAGCTGCCCGTCCTGCGCACGCTGTTCGGTCTGATTTCCGATCGCTCGACGCTGCAGCCGCTCGACCTCGTCCCACTCATTGACAGTGCCTGCCGCGCCCTCAACCGTGTTGATCGCGTGCAGTTTTTCGCCAGGTTCGAAGAGGGGCTCGCGGTGCAGTACTTCTACGAGCCGTTCCTGGAGGCGTTCGACCCCGATCTCCGAAAGCAGTTCGGCGTCTGGTACACGCCGCGCGAGATCGTCCAGTACCAGGTCGCGCGCGTGGACACGGTGTTGCGCGAGGAGCTGGACATCGCCGACGGCCTCGCCGATCCTCGCGTGGTCGTCCTCGATCCTTGCTGCGGCACCGGCACGTACCTCGTCGAGGTGCTCAAGCGAATCGCCGAGACGCTCAAGGCGAAGGGCAGTGACGCGCTGCTCGCCAACGATCTCAAGCGCGCCGCGCAGGAGCGCGTCTTCGGCTTCGAGATCCTGCCCGCCCCGTTTGTCGTTGCCCACATGCAGCTTGGCCTCCTGCTCGCGCACCTTGGCGCGCCGCTTGGCGGCGACCGCGAGCGCGTCGGGGTGTACCTCACCAACGCGCTGACCGGCTGGGAGCCACCCAAGGGACCGAAGCAAAAGGTGCTGCCCTTCCCCGATCTGGAGGAGGAGCGAGAGGCGGCAGAGCACGTCAAGCGCGACCAGCCCATTCTCGTCATTCTTGGCAACCCGCCCTACAACGGATTTGCAGGCGTAGGCATGCAGGAGGAGCGGGACCTTTCGAGCGCCTACCGAACCGCGAAACGCGCCCCGCAGCCGCAGGGACAGGGGCTGAACGATCTCTACGTCCGCTTCTACCGAATGGCCGAGCGCAAGATCGTCGAGGGCACTGGGCGCGGCGTCGTGTGCTTCATCTCCAACTACTCCTGGCTCGACGGCCTCTCGTTCACCGGGATGCGCGAGCACTTCCTCGACGCCTTCGACCGCATCTGGATTGACTGCCTCAACGGCGACAAGTACAAGACAGGCAAGCTCACCCCCGAAGGCGAGCCGGACCCGAGCGTGTTCTCGACCGAGTGGAACCGCGAGGGCATCCAGGTCGGCACGGCGATCGCTCTGCTCGCTCGTCGTGGGGCGCACAAAGCCTCGACACACGTGCGTTTCCGCCACCTGTGGGGCAAGAACAAGAGACAGGAACTGGCAGACAGCGCGGACCAAGATGGCCCATTGCTGTACCACGAAGCGTCGCCATCAGTGGAACTGGGTTTACCGTTCCTCCCTTCGGTTACGGCGTCTGGTTACCTGCTCTGGCCGCTGCTGCGCGAGCTGCTTCCCGCCTTCTTTCCAGGGGTGAAGACGAGTCGAGACGACGTGGTCGTGGACATCGACCGCGACCGGCTCGAAGCGAGGATGCTACGGTACTTCGATCCGGCGGTAAGCGATGACGAGATCGCCCGCGAGATGCCTGCGGCCATGGACAGCACGGGGGGCTTTGACGCTCGTGAAACCCGTGGGCGCCTCGTCAAGCGCGGTTTCCTACCTGAACGCGTCCTTCCTTACTGCTATAGGCCGTTCGACATACGATGGCTCTACTGGGAACCGGACACAAAGCTGCTGGACAGGAAGCGCGAGGACTACCTCCCGCACGTGACCGCCGACAACACCTGGATGGTTACGCAGCAGCGGCCGCGCCGTGATTGGTCGCCCCCGCAGATCATTCAAAGTTTGGGCTGTCTCGACCTGATGGACCGAGGTGCCAGTTGCGTTCCTCTTGGGCTTCGCTCAGGTGGGAAGAGTGCCGCTGGTTCGTCCTTGGCGGAGTTCGTCCCGAACCTCACGCCTGAAACATCGCGGTACGCTCGACAGGTCCAGGGAACCGACGACTCGGTCTTCTTCCACGCCCTCGCCATGATGCACGCAACCACATATGCCAACGACAACGCCGATGCGCTCCGCCAGGACTGGCCGCGCATCCCGCTGCCGGCGACGCGCGAGCTGCTCGAAACCTCGGCGACGCTGGGTCGGCAGGCGGCCGCACTGCTCGACCCCGAAACCGGTGTCCCCGGCATCAGCTCGGGCGTCATCCGTCCGGAGCTGCGCGCGGTCGGCGCGATCGCTAGCGCGTCGGGCAAGGAGCTCGATCCGGCCGGGGGCGCTCTCGGGGTCACCGCCGGCTGGGGCCACGCCGGCAAGGGCGGCGTGACGATGCCCGGCAAGGGGCGAGCCACCGAGCGCGCCTACGGCAAGGACGAGCGCGCCGCGATCGAGGCGGGCGCCGCCACCCCCGGGCTTTCGGCGAAGCAAGCGTTCGCGCTCCTGGGCGAGCGCTGCCTCGACGTGGCCCTCAACGACCGCGCCTACTGGCGCTGCGTCCCGTCCCACGTCTGGGAGTACACCATCGGCGGCTACCAGGTGCTCAAGAAGTGGCTCTCCTACCGCGAGCGCGACCTGCTCGGTCGCGACCTCAAGCCCGAGGAAGCGCGTTACTTCACCGAGGTCGCCCGCCGCATCGCCTCTATCCTGCTCCTGACGCCACAGCTCGACCGTAACTACGAGGCCATCAAGTCCGCTACCTACTCCTGGCCATGACCGCTAAGGCGGCGTGGTTCTGAACGGTTAGAACACGGCGTGTGGAGCTCTGGCTCCTCCTCGCGCACAAAGGGCGCCTCGTCCCGCCCCACACGGTCGTTTGCCTGGTAGATCGGCCGCTCGACAAAAACCCTCGCCCGCCGCGGCGTCTGAAAGAGCGGCTGTGCTTCACGTGGCCACCCTGGAACGGCTTCATTGCGGCGGCGTTGGCGTTGACTCCACAGTTGAGCGCGCTTATGTTGAATCACAGTGAAACGCAAATTCGTTTCCATCCACCTACTGGCGTGCCACTGGCGTGGCGACCTGATGCGAAATACCCGCAATAGCAAGAAACAGGGAGGCAGAATGGCAATTAACTACGCGTCCTCTGCAAGAATTGCTCGCCTTGCGACCCCCGGTGCGGACTCACGCCTGGGAATTTCGTTCGCCTGGCTGATGCTTGCCCTGATCTCGGCGCTGGCGACGATTCCTGTGGCGGCACAGACGGCACAGCCCTGCCCGCCGCTGTCATACACGAGCAACAATGAGCCTGCTATTACGCCGCCACTGACGATCACCTATCCAGCACAGGGCAATGCCAGCGTTGCCGGGCAAGGCAGCAATATGTCAACGGTCGGGTACACGGTGAACGTTGTGCACGTGAGCGGTGCAACAGGGGTGTATTTTGGCGTCAACGACTCCGACACCAACGAAGGTGTGCCGTGGGACGATGCTGGCGGAGTGCTGACCGACGGTTTCGTCAAGGCCTGGGCTATCGACGTCGGCAGCACTTCGACGTTCAAGATCACCATCACGTTCAACGCGCCGGTCACCGGGCTCAAATTTGCCGTCACTGATCTCGATTTTGTGCAGGAAACTGCACAGGTGGATGCGTTTTCCGTGGCCGTTGGAGGAAGCGTCATCCAATTGACGGACCACCTGCTTTCGAACCCATCAGCGTACCTGCCGCTAGCGCAGGGCACAGCGCATGCGGGCAACGACGCCTATGTGGTGGACCAAACCAAAGTACAGGCTGCCGGCAGTGGCCTTTACAAGGCCTTGGTCAGCGGAGACCTCAGCAATCAAAGGGGAACCGTGCTATTCGCCTACGGCGATGCGCAGCCTGTTCAGCGCATCGAAATCACGTATACGGGGTCTAACACCGGCATCTGGATTGCCGGCATGACCTTTAACAACACTTGTCCAATCCCCATTGCTGTCTGGGTGCCGGTGGCGAGCCACAACCCTGGTCTCAACCAGAGCCAGTGGCGCAGCGATCTTGGCCTGCTCAACACAGGCGCGGTGACGGCCAACGTGCAGCTCAGCTTCTACGGCAGCGGCGGCGTCGTGACCAACACGGTCTACGTCCCTGCGGGGGCACAGTCGATCCTGACCGATGTGGTCGGGCAGCTTGGTGGGAGCGGCTCAGGAGCGATCGGGGTCGTCTCCGGCCAGTCGCTCAAGGTCACGGCGCGCAGCTACAACCAGGTTTCGTCCAGTGCAACCTGTTACCCGAACGGAACGCAGGGGCAGGACTACCCGGCAGTAAGCACCAGCGCCGGTCTGGGTGCGGGGCAGAGCGCGTACCTCGCGGGACTTACCGAGAACGCCTCGTACCGGTGCAACATCGGGTTGGCCAACACGGGCACGGGGAATGCGACGGTGCTGGTGGAGCTTTTCAACGGTGCGGGGACCAAGCTCACCGACTATACGGTGTCGCCGTTGGCTGCAGGTCAATGGGCGCAGGACACGCAGCCGTTCAAGAACCGGGCTGGGCAGACGGCGATGGACCGTGGGTACGCGAAGATAACGGTGCAGTCGGGGTCGGGGGTATTCGGCTTTGCGTCGGTGATTGACAACATCACCAACGATCCGACGACGGTCGCCATGCAGCAGTAAGCAACACGAAAGGGTGTGTGCGAGCCGAGGCCGAAGCTCATTGGCCTCGGCAGCATCATCATTTTGACGATCGTTGGGCGTTTGGCTGGCGAGTGTCTGACGATCGCGCCGTCCTTGACCTCAGCAGCGTCGGTTTTTCGCTCAGGTCTGCCAAGCTGCCGCACAGCCCCAACGTCTACCGACGCGCCCAACACCTGCGCCGCGCGGGTAGTCCCTCGTTTGCAAGCGGAATCTCGCCAAGTTTTGGGCGTACTCTTGTGTTTGCTATTCCAGTGGTGAGCGGCGAGAGGAGGAGACCATGACACGGCTTACAGGTGCGGTCCTCGGGATGTTGTTCCTTGCGCATGCAGCGGCGGCGCAATTCACCCAGCAGGGGGGCAAACTGGTCGGCACCGGCGCCGTCGGGGCCGCGTACCAGGGCGGGTCGGTGGCGATCTCGGCCGACGGCAACACCGCCATCATCGGCGGGCAATACGACACCTCGAATACCGGCGCCGCGTGGGTGTACACGCGCAGCGGCGGGGCGTGGACGCAGCAGGGCAGCAAGCTGGTCGGCACGGGCGCCGTCGGGGCTGCCCAGCAGGGCATCTCGGTGGCGATTTCTGGGGACGGCAACACCGCCGTCGTCGGTGGGTCTAAGGACAACTCCGGTGCCGGCGCCGCGTGGGTGTACACGCGTAGCGGCGGGGTGTGGTCGCAGCAGGGCGGCAAGTTGGTCGGCACAGGCGCCGCCGGGGCCGCCTACCAGGGCACCTCGGTGGCCATCTCGGCGGACGGCAACACCGTCATCGTCGGCGCGACCAACGACTCCATTCCGGGCACCGGCGCGGCGTGGGTCTTCACGCGCAGCGGGGGCGTGTGGACGCAGCAGGGCAGCAAGTTGGTCGGCATGGGCGCCGCAGGGGCCTCCTGGCAGGGACAGTCGGTGGCGCTATCGGCGGACGGGAACACCGCTATCGTCGGCGGCTACGGCGACAACTCCTATGTCGGCGCGGCGTGGATTTTCACGCGAGCTGGGGGAGTGTGGACGCAGCAGGGAAGCAAGCTGGTCGGCTCGGATGTCGTCGGGGCCGCCTGGCAAGGCGGGTCGGTGGCGATCTCGGCGGACGGCAACACCGCCCTCGTCGGTGGTCGCCGCGACAACTCCTATGCCGGCGCCGCGTGGGTGTATACGCGTAGCGGTGGGGCGTGGGCGCAGCAGGGCAGCAAGCTCGTCGCCACGGGCGCTGTCGGGACCGACGTCCAGCAGGGCGTCTCGGTGGCGATCTCGGCTGATGGGAACACCGCCATCGTCGGCGGGCATGGCGACAACTCCAATGCCGGCGCTGCGTGGATGTACACGCGCAGCGGCGGTGTGTGGACGCAGCAGGGCAACAAGCTCGTCGGCACGGGGGGCGTCGGGATTATGTATCAGGGCATCTCGGTGGCGATCTCGGCGGACGGCAACACCGCCATTGTCGGTGGACCCGGCGACAACTCCAATACCGGTGCCGCGTGGGTGTTCTCGGTCCCCGCCTTCACCGTCTGGGTGCCGGTGGCGAGTCACAACGCCGGCCTCAACCAGAGCCAGTGGCGCAGCGATCTTGGCCTGCTCAACACGGGCACGGCGACAGCCAACGTGCAGCTCAGCTTCTACGGCAGCGGCGGCGTCGTGACCAACACGGTCTATGTGCCGGCCGGGACGCAGTCGATCCTAACCGATGTGGTCGGGCAGATTGGTGGGAGCGGCTCAGGGGCGATCCAGATCGTTTCGGACCAGCCGCTCAAGGTCACGGCGCGCAGCTACAACCAGGTCTCGTCCAGTGCGAGCTGTTACGCAGGCGGCACGCAGGGGCAGGACTACCCGACCGGGGCCGCCAGCGGCGGGCTGAGTACGGGTCAGAGCGCGTACCTCGCGGGGTTGACCGAGAACGCCTCGTACCATTGCAACATCGGTGTAGTGAACGTGGGGTCGGGCGCTGCGACGGTGCTGGTGGAGCTTTTCGACGGAGCTGGGACCAAGCTCACCAGCTACACGGTGAGTCTAACCGCAGGCCAGTGGGCGCAGGAGACGCAGCCGTTCAAGAACCGGGCTGGACAGACGGCGATGGACCGTGGGTACGCGAAGATCACGGTGCAGACCGGATCGGGGGTGGCGGCGTTCGCC
>Ga0209048_10000417_pt1 | contig 46213 bp, 39 predicted proteins | sample FrelakmetCRP12CR_FD_187146 | JGI IMG/M metagenome (GOLD analysis project Ga0209048, IMG submission 187146) | Freshwater lake sediment microbial communities from the University of Notre Dame, USA, for methane emissions studies - CRP12 CR (SPAdes)... | ecosystem: Environmental > Aquatic >...
GAAACGGCCGTGCAGATGCACTTCGCCGCGCAGGGCAACCGCACCAACGCGATCATGCGCACGCTGACCGTGCTGACGGCGATCTTCCTGCCGCTGAACTTGGTGACGGGCTTCTTCGGCATGAACTTCGAGGGCCTGCCGCTGATCCACAGCGCGACCGGATTCTGGCTCGTCGCGCTCGTGATGGTTCTCGTCGGCGTGGGCCTGAGCGTATTCTTCTGGCGCAAGCGCTACCTCGGCCGAGATCGCTGAACGCGCCGCGCCGGCATCACCGCGAATACGGGTCGGCGTGGCCGAGCGCGAGAAGCAGTTCGCTCTCGCGCGCCTCCATCCGCGCGGCGTCGCGCCGCAGCTCGTGGTCGTAGCCTTGCGCGTGCAGCGCGCCGTGCACCAGCAGGTGCGCGTAGTGCGCGGCGAGCGTCTTGTCCGCGGCGCGTGCCTCCCGTTCGATCACCGGCGCGCACAGCACCAAGTCGGCCGCGATAACGGGCTCGCGCTGGTAGGCGAAGGTCAGCACGTTGGTCGCACGGTCCTTGCCGCGGTAGTCGCGGTTGAGCCTGCGGCCTTCCTCCTCGCCGACGATTCGCACCGTGATCTGCGCCGGTGCTTCGAGCGCGGCGCACAGCCAGCGCGCGATGCGGTGGCGCGGCAGGTGCCCGCGGTGCGCATTGTCGGCAAACTGCAGCGACAGGGCCAGCGATTCGCGTTTGACGCTCATGCACGGTCCCCGCTGCGATCCGCCGCGTCGTAGGCCTCGACGATGCGCGCCACCAACGGGTGGCGTACCACGTCGGCGGCGCTGAAATGCGTGATCGCGATGCCGCGCACACCGCGCAGCACGCGCTCGGCATCGATCAGGCCGCTTTCGTTGCCGCGCGGCAGGTCGATCTGGCTGACGTCGCCGGTCACCACCGCGCGCGACGCAAAGCCGATGCGGGTGAGGAACATCTTCATCTGCTCGGGCGTCGTGTTCTGCGCCTCGTCGAGGATCACGAATGCGTGGTTGAGCGTGCGGCCGCGCATGAACGCGAGCGGCGCGATCTCGATGCTCGCCTTCTCGAAAGCCTTGGCGACGCGATCGAAGCCCATCAGGTCGTACAGTGCGTCGTAAAGCGGGCGCAGATACGGATCGACCTTCTGAGCCAGGTCCCCGGGGAGGAAGCCCAGGCGCTCGCCAGCCTCGACCGCCGGGCGCGTCAGCACGATGCGCTGCACCGCGCTGCGCTCCAGCGCATCGACCGCGCACGCCACGGCCAGGAAGGTCTTGCCCGTGCCTGCCGGTCCGATGCCGAAGCTGATGTCGTGGCTGAGGATGCTGCGGATGTAGCGAATCTGGTTCGGCGTGCGCCCCTGCAGATCGGCGTGGCGGGTGCGCAGCGCAATCGGCGCCGCGGCCGCGTCGTCCTCTCGCGCCGGCTCAGCGCCATCACGGCCTGGAGCGACCGCCGCGGCGGCCGCGGCCTCGGCCAGTGCGAGCTGGAATGCCTCGGCACCGATCGGCCTGCGCGCGCGGGCGTACAAGGCCTTGAGCAGCAGCAGCGCGCGTTCGGCGGCGCCCCGGGCGCCCTCGATGCGCAGGGCCTCGCCGCGGCGCGTGACACGAACGCCCAGCGCCTGCTCGACGGCGCGCAGGTGCTCGTCCAGGCTGCCGCATAGATGGGCGAGGCGTGCGTTGTCTGGCGGGAGGAAGGCGTGGCGAAGGATCACGGCGGCGCGGGCCTTGTGTCGACATCGGATTGTCGCCGCATCGGTGCTCGCCCGTGGCTCGGGCGCGGCGCTTGGACTTCGCGCCGCTCGAGGCGCAAGATGCAGTTTCGATTGCGCCGGGTCAAGCGCGATGCAGGCATCGCGGACCAAACTGCCAGCGGAGGATCGCGATGAAGATACTGCTTCCCTTGGACGGTTCGGAGTCGGCGCTGGACGCGGTGCGCTTTGCGGTGCGCCTGGCCCGCGAGGGCCTGCCGCTGGAGTGCGTGCTCGGCAACGTGCAGGAGCCGGCAACGCTGTACGAGATGGTCGTTGCCCACGACGCCGACGTGCTGCAGAGCGTCAGCGGCGCAGCAGGCGCGCATGCGCTGGAGGCAGCCGAAGACTTGCTGCGTGAGGCCGGAATCAACTTCGAGTGCGAAGTCGTCAGCGGCGACGCTGGCCACCGCCTGATCGACATGGCCGAGCGCTTCGGCTGCGAGATGATCGTCATGAGCGCGCGCGGCGTCGGCGCGCTGCGCCAGGCGCTGCTCGGCTCGGTGTCGCAATCGGTACTGCACGCGAGCCCCATGCCGGTGCTGATCGTCAAACCGCCGCCCGAACCCGAGGCCGAACCCGACGAGCGCGCCGAGGCATCGGCACCGCCCGGCTGACCTCAAGGGCCGCTGCGCGCGACTTCGGACGGGCCATCATGGCGCAACCCGCCTTCGAGCTGCCGGTTTTCGACCCGCTGCGTCTGACCGCGGTGAGCCTGGACGTGCAGGCGGTGCAGCACGCCGGCGCGGCGGGCATCCGCGCCCGTCAGGCAAGCCGGCTGCGCGCCCTGCTTCGTGTGGCACGCGAGCGATCGCGCCTGTACCGCGAGCTGCTGCCGGCTGCGATGCCCGAGTCCGAGGGGCAGATCGAGCTCGCCGCGCTGCCCGTGGTCGGCAAGACGCAGTTGATGCAGCGCTTCGAAGACTGGGTCGCCGACCCGGCCATCCGCCAAGCCGAGTTGCAGGACTTCATCGCCGATCCCGATCGCGTGGGCACGGCGTTCCTCGGCCGCTACATCGTCTGGGAGAGCTCGGGCAGCAGCGGCGAGCCCGGCCTGTTCGTGCAGGACGCGAGGGCGATGGCCGTCTACGACGCGCTCGAGGCCTTGCGGCGCTGCACGGCGCGACCGCTGCAGCGCATGTTGGACCCGCTGTATCTGAGCGAGAGGTTCGCGTTCGTCGGCGCGACCGGCGGGCATTTCGCGAGCGTCGTTTCGGTGGAGCGCTTGCGCCACCTCAACCCTTGGATGGGCGCGGCGTTCCACAGCCTGTCGATCCTGCGCCCGACGGCAGAGCTGGTGGCCGAGTTGAACGAGCTCGCACCGACGATCCTCGCCAGCTACCCGACCGCGGTGGCGCTGCTCGCAGAGCAGGCGCAAAGCGGTGCGCTGCGGATCCGGCCAGCCGAGATCTGGACCGGCGGCGAGGCGTTGACCGACGCGGTGCGTCAGCTCGCCGAGCAGACCTTCGGCTGCACCGTGCGCAACAGCTACGGTGCGTCGGAGTTCCTCTCGATCGGCTGGGAATGCGCGCACGGGCAGCTGCATGCCAACGCCGACTGGGTGATCCTCGAACCGGTGGACGAGCTGCACCGTCCGGCCGCGCCCGGAGAGTATTCGCACACCACACTGCTGACCAACCTCGCCAATCACGTGCAGCCGCTGATCCGCTACGACCTCGGCGACGGCCTGCGCTTCCCGCCCGAGCACTGCACCTGTGGCTCGCCGCTGCCGGTGATCGAGGTACGGGGCCGGCACGACGATCCGCTCGTGCTGCAGGGCGTTTCGGGGCAGCGCGTTACCTGGCTGCCGCTGGCGCTGTCGACACTGCTGGAAGACGAAGCCGGTGTGTACGACTTCCAGCTGCTGCAACGCGGCGCGCACACGCTCGGCCTGCGCGTCGGCGCGAGCGGCGATGAGGGCCGTCAGGCGATTGCGCGCTGCTGCAAGGCGCTCCGCGAGCTGGCACGGCGCGACCACCTGCAGGGCCTGCGTCTCGTCGAGGAACCCGATCTGCCGCTGCTTCACGGCAGCAGCGGCAAGGTCAAGCGCGTGATCGCCGCGCCGATCCAGCCGGCACGCGGCATGCATGCGCCCGCCGGCTGAGCACGACGCTCAACGCGCGCTGCGCCGCCACGCCTTCTCGGCCTCGACCGCGGCAAACACGAGAGCCGCGCAGGCGAAGCAGACCGCCAGTTCGCCGGCCGACAGGGCTTCGGTTCGAAAGACCGGCTGCAGCCACGGCAGATAGATCGTCGCCAACTGCAGCGCCAGCGTCAGCAGCACCGCCGCCAGCAGCGGGCGGTTGCTCGACAGGCCCTGCGTGAACTGCGAGTCCGTTTCCGATCGGATCGCCAGCACATGCGCCATCTGCGTCAGCGTCAGCACGGTGAAGACCATCGTCTGCCAGCGCGCCCCGGCCGTGGCCAGGCCCCAGGCCTGAACAGCCAGGCACAGGTCGGCGATCAGCAACCCGGCCCACAGCGTGTGCTGCCACAGGCCATGCGCGAACACGCTCTCGCCGGACGGCCGCGGCGGTCGCTTCATCACGCCGCGCTCGGCCGGTTCGGCCGCGAGTGCCAGGCCCGGCAGCCCGTCGGTGACCAGGTTGACCCAGAGGATGTGAACTGGCAGCAGCGGCAGCGGCATGCCGATCGCCGGTGCGAGGAACAGCACCCAGATTTCGCCCGAGTTGCCACTGAGTGCATAGCGGATGAACTTGCGGATGTTGTCGAAGATGCGCCGCCCTTCGCGCACCGCGGCGACGATCGTCGCGAAGTTGTCGTCGAGCAGCACCAGGCTGGCCGCCTCGCGGGCGACGTCGGTGCCCGATCGGCCCATCGCCACGCCGATGTCGGCCGCCTTCAGCGCCGGCGCGTCGTTCACGCCGTCACCGGTCATCGCGACGAACTCGCCGCGCGCCTGCAGGGCCTGCACGATGCGGATCTTCTGCGCCGGGTCCATGCGCGCGCAAACCGCGACATGCCCGACCGCGTCGGCCAGCGCAGCGTCGTCCAGCCGCGTCAGCTCCGCGCCGGTGAGCACGCGATCCTTCGCGCCGCCGGCCATGCCCAGCTCGCGCGCGATCGCCAGCGCCGTCGCCGGATGGTCGCCGGTGATCATCAGCGGGCGAATGCCGGCGGCAAGGCATTCGGCCACCGCGACGCGCGCCTCAGGGCGTGGCGGGTCGATCAGTCCGACGAGCCCGAGCCATACCAGATCGCATTCGACGCTCTCGGCGGGCCTGCCGTCGATCGCGCCGCGGCCCTCGCGCTTCGCCAGCGCGAGCACGCGCATGCCCTGGGCCGCGAGGTGCTGCGCAGCCTGCAGGGCAGCTTCGCGATCGAGCGGCTGCTGCCCGGCGGACCCGAACGCCGCGCTGCAGCGCGCCAGCACCGCTTCGGGCGCGCCCTTGGTGAAGGCCTGCCAGCCCTCGCCGTCCCCCGCCGCGTGCAGCGTCGTCATCAGCTTGCGGTCGGGGTCGAACGGCCATTCGTGCAGGCGCGGCCGGCTGCGCCGCAGTGCGGTGGCGTCGAGACCGGCCGTTTCGGCGCGCTCGCACAGCGCAGTTTCGGTGGGATCGCCGAGCCAGCCGGTGCTGCCAGGCTTGGCGTCGTTGCAGAGCACGCAGGCGTGCCACAGCAACTCGTCGGCCGCAACGGCGCTCTGGTGCGACTCGACGCGCATCCGGTTGACGGTCAGCGTACCGGTCTTGTCGGAGCAGATCGCCGTGACCGAGCCGAGCGTCTCGACCGAGGGGAGCCTGCGGACCAGGGCATTGACGCGCACCAGGCGCCGCGCGCCGAGCGCGAGCAGCACGGTCACGACCGGCGGCAGCGCCTCCGGCACCGCGGCGACGGCCAGGCTGATCGCCGTCAGCGCCATCAGAAGCACGGGCTCGCCGCGCATCACGCCGAGCGCGAAGATCAGCCCGCAGATCACCAGTGCCACGAGCGACAGTCGGCGGCCGAACGCCGCGAGGCGTTGCTGCAGCGGCGTGGCGCGCTGCGGCGCGCGCTGAAGCAGCGCGGCCATCCGGCCGAGTTGCGTGGCACTGCCCGTCGCCACGACCACGCCGGCGGCGCGCCCCTGCGTCACCAGCGTGCCCTTGAACGCCATGTTGACGCGCTCGCCCAGTGCGTGCTCGCCCGCGGGCAGCTGCGCCGTGCCCTTGTCGACACCGACCGATTCGCCGGTCAGCGCCGATTCATCGACCCGCAACTGCGCCACGACATGCAGCCGCAGATCGGCCGGCACGAGGTTGCCGGCTTCGAGCAGCACAACCTCGCCCGGCACCAGGCCGTCGGCATCGATCGCTTCGTCGCGACGACCGCGGCGCACCGTCGCTCGCGCGGCGGAGAACTTCTTCAGCGCGGCTAGCGCCCGGTCGGCGCGCCACTCCTGGGTGATCGCAATCACCGCATTGAGCAGCACGATGACGAGGATCGCGATGGTGTCGATGCGATCGCCGATCACGCCCGACATGACCGCGGCGGCCAGCAGCACGACGATCATGAAGTCCCGAAACGGGCCGAGGAGGCGCGACAGCCAGCTTCGCCGCGCCGCCTCGGGCAGACGGTTCGGGCCGTGCCGGGCGCGCCGCGCTGCGATCTCCTCGTCGGCCAGGCCTTCTTCGGGATCGACGCTCAGCCGGGCGGCGACCTCGGCCACCGCGAGCAGATGGGGCGAATCGAGCTGCGCCGGCGCGACGGGTTCAGCGGCCACGGCCGACGATAGCGCGGCCGCTGCCCGCGGTGAACGTCAGCCCCTGTCGGAGCGCCGTCCAACGCGTCCGCGATCCATCGCCTCAGTTGCCCCGCCTTGCTCCGCCTTGCTTCGCCCAAGTCGTGACGCATCGGGCACGACTGCGCTGTGGTTGACGGCATTCCACCCCTCTGGGCCATACGGCGGCTGAGATGGCTCGCCCGACAGCCGCCACTCGCAGCATCACCGCGACAGCGCTGCCAGATAAGCATTCGTTCGACGCCAGTCAGCAGCCATTCACCCTGAATCCATGGGCTGAACGCGCCTGAGGCGCCTTGCGCGGGCGGGAATGTCCGGCAAAGTGGCCGGCAAGCATGATGGAGAAGACCGCAGGACGAGGTTGACGAGGCTGGCATGCGCGAACACCATAGCGCGTCGTCGCCAATGCCGAACGAGGCGATGGACTCGTTGGAGAGGCCTGGCCCGCTCTGGAAGGGGTGGTCAAGGGCGCCGTTTACACCTTTCAAGGGGGTCTCATGGCTGAGAGCGACAAGGTGTTCGCGGGCTCGATTCCGAAGTCCTACGACACGCTGATGGTCCCGCTGATCTTCGAGGCCTATGCCGCCAACCTGGCGGAGCGTGTCGTTGCCGCCTCGCCCGGCTCGGTGCTCGAGACGGCGGCCGGCAGCGGCGTGGTCACGCGCTCGCTTGCACCAAGACTCGGCGCCGACGCGCGCTATGTGGTGACCGACCTCAACCAGCCCATGCTCGACTATGCCGCCACCCGGCAGGGGTCCGACAGCCGCATCGAATGGCGTCAGGCGGACGCGCTGGCCCTGCCGTTCGAAGCTGCCTCGTTCGACGTCGTGTGCTGCCAGTTCGGTGCGATGTTCTTTCCCGACCGGATTGCCGGCTACGCCGAGGCGCGTCGCGTGCTCAGGCCAGGCGGGCGCTTCGTCTTCAATGTCTGGGACCGCATCGAGGAGAACGCCTTTGCCGACGAGGTCACCAGCGCCGTCGCCGCGGTGTTCCCGCACGACCCGCCGCGATTCCTCGCCCGCACGCCGCATGGTTATCACGATGTCGCACTGATCCGCGAGGATTTGCGCCGCGCAGGGTTCGCCGACATCGAGATCGAGACGCGCGAGGAGCTGAGTCGCGCGCCCTCGGCACGCGACGCCGCCACCGCCTATTGCCAGGGCACGCCGCTGCGCAACGAAATCGAGGCGCGCGACGCCAGCCTGCTTCAGCTCGCCACGGACCGCGCGACTGAGGCGATCGCCAGCCGCCACGGCGAAGGCCCGGTGGCCGGCAAAATCCAGGCACATGTGATCGTGGCGACGGGATAGCGGCGTCCCGACGCAAGGCTGTTGCAAGCCCGACCGGCATTTGCGATCAGCGCGGGCATCCGAGGTTTGGCGTCGTAGCGCCTTCGCAAAGTCGGGTTATTGGCACGTCGCCATGAGTAACGGTGAGTTCACCCCCAGACTTCGCGCGCAACCTCCACCACCAGTCGCAGTTTGGCCCGCTGCGCTTCGACCGCGATGTCGTTGCCGTGAACCGTGCTGCTGAAACCGCACTGCGGGCTCAGCGCAAGCTGTTCCAGCGGCACGAACTTCGCGGCTTCGTCGATGCGCCGCTTGATGTCGTCCTTCTTCTCGAGCTCGCCGAGCTTGGTCGTGACGAGGCCGAGCACGACCGTCTTGCCCTTGGGCAGGAAGCGCAGCGGCCGGAAGTCGCCGCTGCGCGCATCGTCGTATTCGAGGAAGTAGGCGTCGACATCCATTTCCGACAGCAGCGCCTCGGCCACCGGTTCGTAGCCGCCCTGGGCCGCCCAGGTACTCTTGAAATTGCCGCGGCACAGGTGCACGGCGAGCGTCATGCCGGCGGGCCTTTGCGCCACCACGCGATTGATGAAGCCGGCATAACGGTGCGGCAGCTCGTCCGGGTCGTCGCCGCGCGCGCGCGCCGCCTCGCGCATCTTGTCGTCGCACAGATAGGCGATGTTGGTGTCGTCCATCTGCACGTAGGTGGCGCCGGCTGCGGCGAGCGAGCGCAACTCGGCGCCGTAGGCATCGGCCACGTCCTGGTAGAACGGTTCGAGGTCGGGGTAGGCCTCGCGGCTGATCCCGGCGCGGCCGCCGCGAAAGTGCAGCATCGTCGGCGATGGGATCGACACCTTCGGCGTGCGCCCCACGGTCACCTGGCTCTTCAGGTACTCGAAGTCGGCTCGCTGAATGTCCTTCACGTGCTGCACCTTGCCGACGACGCGCATCACCGGCGGGGCGAGTTCCTGCCTACCGTCCGGCTTCTGGATCGTGACCGGCACGTCGGTCTTCACGCCACCGAGCTGGTCGAGGAAATCGATGTGGAAGTAGGCGCGACGGAACTCGCCGTCGGTGATGCTTTGCAGGCCGACGCCTTCCTGAAACCTCACGATCTCGGAAATTGCCCGGTCCTCGACCGCGCGCAGCTGCGTGGGCGTGATGGCGCCTTGCTTGAACTGCTCGCGCGCGTCGAGCAGGAACTTCGGGCGCAGGAAGCTGCCGACGTGGTCGGCGCGAAACGGTGGCGTGGTGCGCTGGGTCATCGTGCTTCTCCGACATTCAGGGGTCGGGACAATCATAGCGAACCACCGCGTGCGGCTTGTGCACAATGGACCTCGGCGCGGCGCGCGACGCGGGTAAGGTCCGCAGGGCTGCTCTGCCGCGCGGGGTTCGCCACATTTCGGTCGCGCACATCCCAGTATCCAGCCTCAGAACGGAGACACCATGACCTCGAAACGCCAACTCCTGAAGATCGCACTCGGCCTGGTCGCCGCCGTCGGCGGGACTACCGCCAGGGCGGCAGATGCCGGGCCGATCAAGATCGGCCTGATCCTGCCCATGACCGGGCAATCCGCGTCGACCGGCCGGCAGATCGACGCGGCCGTGAAACTCTGGATGGCACAGAACGGGGACAAGATCGCCGGCCGCAAGGTCGAAGTCATCATGAAGGACGACGGCGCCGTTCCCGACGCGACCAAGCGCATAGCGCAGGAGATGATCGTCAACGACAAGGTGACGGTGATCGCCGGTTTCGGCATCACGCCGACCGCGCTGGCCACCGCGCCGCTCGCCACGCAGAGCAAGACGCCGCTGGTCGTGATGGCCGCGGCGACCTCGAGCATCACGGAGGCCTCTCCCTACATCGTCCGCACCAGCTTCACACTGCCGCAGGTCACGGTCGGCATCGCCGACTGGGCGGCCAAGAACAAGATCAAGACGGCCGTCACGCTGGTGACCGACTACGGCCCGGGCTTCGACGCCGAGAAGTACTTCGACAGCCGGTTCCGCCTCGACGGCGGGCAGATCCTCGACAAGCTGCGCACACCGCTGAAGGCGCCCGATTTCGCGCCGGTGCTGCAGAAGGTGCTCGACGCCAAGCCCGACGCGCTGTTCGTCTTTCTGCCCTCGGGCCAGGGCGCGGCATTCATGAAGCAGTTCGCCGAGCGCGGCCTCGACAAGAGCGGCATCCGCCTGATCGCCACCGGCGACGTGACCGACGACGACCAACTCAACGACATGGGCGATATCGCCATCGGGGTCGTCAACTCGCACCACTACTCGGCGGCGCATCCGTCGCCGACGAACAAGAAGTTCGTCGCCGCCTTCGAAGCCGCGAACAAGGGCATGCGCCCCAACTTCATGGCGGTGGGCGGCTACGACGGCATGCGCGTGATCTACAAGGCCCTCGAAGACACCAAGGGCGTCGGCGGCGATGCGCTGCTCGCCGCGATGAAGGGGCAGATCTTCGAGAGCCCGCGCGGCCCGGTGCTGATCGACGCCCAAACGCGCGACATCGTGCAGGACGTCTACATCCGCAAGGTCGAACGCGTGCCGGCCATGGGCAACCAGCTCTACAACGTCGAATTCGACGTCATCAAGGGCGTGAAGGATCCCGGCAAGGCGAAGTGACGACCGGGAGCCTCGCCGTCGAACACGGTTTGCGTCGATGCTGACCCTGCTCTTCGACGGCGTCGCCTACGGCATGCTGCTGTTCGTGCTGGCCGTCGGCCTGGCCGTCACGCTGGGGCTGATGAACTTCATCAACCTCGCCCACGGGGCATTCGCGATGGCCGGCGGCTACCTGACGGTGCTGCTGATGAACCGCTTCGGCGTGCCTTTCCTTTGGTGCCTTCCCCTCGCGTTTCTCGGCGCCGCCGCGCTCGGCGCGCTGCTCGAGCGCACGCTCTATCGGCCGATGTATGCCAGGCCTCACCTCGACCAGGTGCTGTTTTCGATCGGCCTCGTCTTCATGGCGGTCACCGCGGTGGACTATTTCGTCGGCTCTATGCAACAGAACATCCAGGTCCCGGTCTGGCTGCAGGGGCGATTCGACATCGAGTGGGTCGGCATCGGCAAGTACCGCCTGTTCCTGATCGCGGTGTGCGGCGCGCTGACGCTGGCACTCCAATGGGTGCTCTCGCGCACGCGCTTCGGCAGCCAGCTGCGCGCCTCGGTCGACGACCAGCGCGTGGCCGGGGGCATGGGCCTGAACGTGAGTCGCATCTTCCTGCTGACCTTCGCAGTCGGCTCGGGCCTGGCGGGTCTGGGCGGTGCGCTCGGCGCCGAGCTCCTGGGCCTGGACCCGATCTTCCCGCTCAAGTACATGATCTACTTCCTGATCGTCTGCTCGGTCGGTGGCACGACCACGATCACCGGTCCACTGCTCGCTGCCCTGCTGCTGGGCATCGCGGACGTGGCCGGCAAGTACTACGTACCCAAGCTCGGCGCGTTCATCGTCTACACGCTGATGATCGTGATCCTGATGGTGCGGCCCCGGGGGCTTTTTGCGCGGGCCGGAGCCGGCAGCAGATGACGCGAAGGGCACCGCCATGACCGCAGCCCATGGCCTGAAGGAAGCGGCCCGCTGGCGCTGGTGGGAAGGCGTGCTGGTCGTCGCGCTCGCGCTTTCGTGGCTGTTGCTGCCGTCGCAGGCGCTGCTGCTCAACGAAATCGCGATCCTCGCGCTATTCGCGATGTCGCTCGACCTGATTCTCGGCTACGCCGGGATCGTCTCGCTCGGCCACGCGGCGTTCTTCGGCTTCGGCGCCTACACGGCGGCACTCTTCGCCAAGCACGTGCTGCCCGATCCGCTGGCCGGCCTCGCGGTGGCGGTGACCACCACCGCCTTGCTTGGCGCGGCGTGCAGCGTGCTGATCCTGCGCGGCTCGGACCTGACACGGCTGATGGTCACGCTCGGCGTCGCCTCCATCCTGTACGAGCTCGCCAACAAGCTCGACTGGTTGACCGGCGGCGCCGATGGCCTGCAGGGCGTGGTGATGGGGCCGCTGCTCACTCCGTTCGGTCGCTTCGACTTCGATCTCTACGGCCGAACCGCTTACGCCTATACGCTGGTCGTACTCGGGATCTGCCTGTTCATCGCGCGCAGGCTGGTCAATTCGCCGTTCGGCTTCTCGCTGCAGGCGCTGCGCGACAACCGGTTGCGCGCAGCGAGCATCGGCCTGCCGGTGAACGCGCGGCTGGTCGCCGTTTACACCGTCGCCGCTGCGATGGCGGGCGCGGCCGGGGCGCTGCTGGCGCAGACCAGTGGCTTCGCGTCGCTCGACGTGTTCGACTTTCACCGCAGCGCCGAGGTGCTGCTGGCGCTGGTGATCGGCGGTACCGGCTATCTGTACGGCGGCATCTTCGGCGCGCTCGCCTTCAAGCTGCTGCAAGACCTGATTTCGGGCTGGACGCCACAGTACTGGAACTTCTGGCTCGGCCTGTTCCTCGTCGTGCTCGTCCTCGTCGGGCGTGACCGTCTGATCCGGTCACGGACCTGGTGGCGCACCCGGGCATGAGCATCGTCCTCGAGACCGTCTCGCTGGGCAAGCGCTTCGGTGGCATCGTCGCCACCAACGACGTGTCGCTCAGACTCGAGAAGGGCGCGCGCCATGCGCTGATCGGCCCCAACGGCGCCGGCAAGACGACCTTGATCAACCTGCTGACCGGCGTGCTCGAACCCACCTCGGGCAGCATCGCGCTCGACGGCGAGGACATCACACGCCTGGCGCAGCATCGCCGCGTGCAACGCGGTATCGTGCGCACCTTCCAGATCAACCAGCTGTTCAACGCGCTGACGCCACTGCAGTCGCTGGCGCTGACCGTGTCGGTACAACTCGGCATCGGTGCGCAATGGTGGCGACCGCTGGGCCGGGACCGACGCATCGCCGCGAAATGCGAGACGCTGCTCGCCCAGTTCCATCTCGAGGACGTGATGGACCAGAAGGTGCTCGAGCTTGCCTACGGCAAGCGCCGACTGCTCGAGATCGCCACCGCGCTCGCGTGCAAGCCGCGCGTGCTGCTGCTCGACGAGCCCGCGGCCGGCGTTCCCGAGGGCGAGCGTGAGGAGATCTTCAGGGCGGTGGGCGCGCTTCCGCAAGACGTGTCGGTGCTGCTGATCGAGCACGACATGGACCTCGTGTTCAACTTCGCGCGCCGGGTGACGGTGCTCGTCAACGGCGCCATCTTTGCCGAGGGCGACGTGCAGGCCATATCGAGCGACGAGCGCGTGAAGGCCGTCTATCTGGGGCATGGCGACGGGCGCGGGCATGGCTGAGCTGCTGCGCCTACGAGGCCTCACGTCCGGCTACGGCGAAGCGGTCGTCGTTCAGGGCATCGACCTGTCGCTCGCCGAGGGACGGTCGCTCGCGCTGCTCGGGCGCAACGGAACCGGCAAGACGACGCTGATCAACACCCTCGTCGGCGTGACAAGACGCCATGCCGGGTCGATCGAACTGGCGGGCCAGGACATCACCAGCCTGCCTGCATATCGCCGGGTTGCCGCCGGCATCGGCTGGGTGCCGCAGGAGCGCAACATCTTCAAGTCGCTCACGGTCGCCGAGAACCTCACTGCCGTCGCGCGCCCGGGGCCGTGGACGGTCGAGCGCGTCTACGCGATGTTCCCGCGCCTGGCCGAGCGCAGTGCGAACATGGGCACGCAACTCTCCGGAGGCGAGCAACAGATGCTCGCCGTCGCGCGCGCGCTGGTGCTCAACCCGAAGCTGCTGCTGCTCGACGAGCCGCTCGAAGGCCTGGCACCGATCATCGTCGAGGAACTGCTGCGCTCGATCGCGCGCGTCGTTCGCGACGAAGGCATGTCGGCGATCATCGTCGAGCAGAACCCGAGGCTGATCCTCGGCATGACGCAGCGCGCCGTCGTTCTCGATCGCGGGATGGTGGTGCACGAAGGCGCCAGCGATGCGCTGCTCGCCGATCCGGCCCGGCTCGAGCGCTGGCTGGGGGTGACGAGCGTGAATGCCGTCGCGCCGCGTGCACCGAAAGAGCCTCTCCTTCAATAGGGCGGCCCGATGCGCTGTCACGCTTGATCAGGATTCGCATGCAACGGCGCTTCGACAGGGTCGGCTCACCCTGACCGCGCCCGTCCTTAGCTCACTTGAGCCGGGTGGTCACACCCGCTCGACGACCAGCGCGATGCCCTGCCCGACGCCGATGCACATCGTGCACAGCGCATAGCGCCCGCCGCCGCGGTGCAACTGGTTGACGGCAGTGGTCAGCAGACGCGCACCACTCGCGCCCAGCGGGTGGCCGAGAGCGATCGCGCCGCCGTTCGGGTTGACGCGCGGATCGTCGTCGGCCAGCCCGAGTTCGCGTAGCACGGCCAGGCCCTGCGCAGCAAAGGCCTCGTTGAGCTCGATCACGTCCATCTTTGCCAGCGTGAGCCCGGTGAGCGCGAGCACCTTGCGCGTCGCCGGTGCCGGGCCGATGCCCATGATGCGCGGCGCGACGCCCGCAACCGCCATGCCGATGACGCGTGCGCGCGGCGTCAGCCCGTGGCTGGCAGCGGCGACCTCGCTGGCCAGCAGCAGCGCGCAGGCGCCGTCGTTGACGCCCGAGGCATTGCCCGCCGTGACGCTGCCGTCCGGGCGCACGATGCCCTTCAGGTGCGTCAGCGCTTCGAGGCTGGTCTGGCGTGGGTGCTCATCCTTGCTCACGACGATCGGGTCGCCTTTCTTCTGCGCCAGCGCGACGGGCACGATCTCGGCATCGAAGAAGCCGCTTTGCTGCGCGGCGACGGCCTTCGTCTGCGAGGCGAGCGCCATGCGGTCCTGCGCCTCGCGCGCTATGCCGAATTCGGCGGCGACGTTCTCGGCCGTCTCGGGCATGGCATCGACGCCATACAGCTCCTTCATCCGCCTGTTGACGAAGCGCCAGCCAATCGTCGTGTCGTAGACCGCGTTGGCACGGCTGAACGCGCTCTCGGCCTTGGGCATCACGAACGGCGCGCGGCTCATGCTCTCGACGCCGCCGGCGATCATCAGTTGCGCCTCGCCGCTCCTGATCGCGCGCGCCGCCGTGCCCACCGCGTCCATGCCGGAGCCGCACAGGCGGTTGATCGTCGCCGCCGGCACGTCGATCGGCAGGCCCGCGAGCAGGCCCGCCATGCGCGCGACGTTGCGGTTATCCTCGCCGGCCTGGTTGGCACAACCGAAGATCACGTCACCCACCGCCGCCCAGTCGACCCGAGCATTGCGCGCCATCAAGGCCTTCAGCGGCAGCGCGGCAAGGTCGTCGGTGCGGATGCTGGACAGCGCACCACCGTAGCGGCCGAAGGGGGTGCGGACGGCATCGCAGATGAAGGCTTGGGTCATGGCGGCTCCGGGACGCTGATCGGCCCGCGATTGTCACCCAGGACAACCGGTGCAGCACCTCTTGCCTGCACCGGCGGGACCCGGTCGACCAGGGACGCAGGCACCCGTTGCCATGCCCGGCTTTGTGCGAACATGACCGGCGATGCGGGAGATCACGATGTCGAAGCCCTTTCCCACCGACGACCCCTTCCTGCGTGGCTACTACGCGCCGCTGCACATGGAATGCGACGCGCCGAACCTGCCCGTCAGTGGCGAGATGCCGAAAGAGCTGAACGGCTGGCTGTACCGCAATGGGCCGAATCCGCAGTTCGCGCCGCGCGGCCCGTACCACTGGTTCTCGGGCGACGGCATGCTGCATGCCTTTCACTTGGAAGACGGCCGCGTGGCCTATCGCAACCGCTGGGTGCGCACGCCGAAATGGGAGCTCGAGCATGCCGAGGGCGAAGGGCTTTCCGGCGCCTTCGGCAATCCGCGTTTCAGCGACCCGCGCATCGTGCAGCTCGGCTCGACGCTCGCCAACACCAATGTCGTGTGGCATGCCGGCCGCCTGCTGGCGCTGGAAGAGGCGCATGGGCCCTTCGAGGTGGACGCGGTGACGCTGGAACCAAAGGGCTATCACGATTTCAGCGGCAAGCTGTTCGGCCCGATGACGGCGCACCCGAAGCTTGACGCGACGAACGGCGAGATGGTGTTCTTCGCTTATGCCGCCAAAGGCCGCTTCACCCCCGACCTGTCGCTGCATGTGGTGGACCGCGAAGGCGTTCTGCGCCGTTCGCAATGGTTCCAGGCGCCCTACGCCAGCATGGTGCACGACTTCGTCGTCTCCCGCGACTGGATCATCCTGCCGGTCTTTCCGCTCACCGGCTCGATGGAGCGGGCGATGAAGGGCCTGCCGCCCTTTGCCTGGGAGCCCGACAAGGGCACACATGTCGCGTTGATCCCGCGCAACGGCTCGGTGGATGCCGTGCGCTGGTTCCGCGCCGACCCGTGCTACGTGTTCCACCCGATGAACGCCTTCGACAGCCCCGGCGGCAAGGTGGTGTGCGACGTGATGAAGTACCCGGTGGCGCCGCTCTTCCCCGCGCCCGATGGCCGGCCCGCCAGCGGCACGCCTCCTTCAGCCAAGCTGGTGCGCTGGACCTTCGACCCGGCCGGCAGCAGCGACAGCTTCACCGAGCAGCCGCTCGACGACCATCCGGGCGAATTCCCGCGCCTGGATGAGCGCTTCACGGGCCTGCCCTACCGGCACGGCTATTTCCAGGTCGGCGAAATCACCGACGCCGGCCGCGGCCGCGAATCGCGCGACGGCCTGGCGCACATCGACCACGCGGGCGGCGCGGTCAACACCTGGATGCCGAGCGCCGGCGACTATTGTGGCGAGCCGGTATTCGTGCCGCGCAGCGCGCAGGCGCAGGAAGGCGACGGCTTCCTGCTCAGCGTGATCTACCGCGCCGAATCGCGCTGCAGCGACCTGGCGGTGTTCGACGCACGCAATCTGAAGGACGGGCCGCTGGCGCTGGCGCACCTGTCGCACCGCGTGCCGGCCGGCTTCCACGGCAACTGGCGCGCCGCCTGAGCTACGCGCCGCAGCCGTCCTGGGTGTCTGGGGCTTGCTGGGACGGGTCATCGGCTGATCGTCGGGGCTGACCCGTAGACCGACCCCGCTGACAGGCCTTTGCGGCCGGTTTCAGCGCCGATTGACCGGCCCGCTGTGGCGAATGACGGCATAGCGGGAGAGGGACGGTTCCGCCCACCCGGCGATCGGGCAGTCCGCCCGCAGCCAGCGCCAGGCCCGGTCGTGCTTTGGTTCGGCCCGACGAGGCCGGCTGGCTCAAGTCGGGTCGTCGACGTGCCGAAGAGGAGGGCAGACCGCCTGGCGATCCAGGCGGCGCCCGACCACCGGAACCGGCCGATGAAAGAAGATTCGACGCACCATTACGCCAAGGTCGAAGACCTGCGTGTCGGCATGTTCATCCACCTCGAAGGTGGCTGGCTGGCGCATCCCTTTCCGCTGAGCAACTTCAAGATCGGGTCGCCGCAGCAGATTGCGACGATTCGTTCGCTGCGCCTGTCGAAGGTTCGCTGGAGCCCGGACAAGAGCGACCCCGAACAGTCGGCCGACGATTTGGACAAGGCCGAACCGCACGGTGCGGAGCACGATGCACATGCCGCGATCACGGCTGGTGCGGCGGGTGCGGCCGGTGTGGCTGGCGCGGATGCTGCAACCGGTGCGGCATGCGCGGCACACGTGGCAGGCGCGGCCGCGATGCTGTCCTCGATCTGCGCAGCGCCCGAATCACCGGTGCTGGCCGCCGAGCGCGGGCGTCGCACGGCGCTCGCGTCTCAGCGCGAGGCGATGCAGCTTTGCCAGCGCCAGTTCGCGGAGGCGACCGGCGTCTGCAAGACCCTGACCGACCTCGTGACTTCGAAACCGCAGCTCGCCCGCGAGCAGTCGGAGGCGCTGTCGCGCGCCTTCGTCGACAAGATGCTCGGCGAGGGCGAGACCTGCATCCGCCTGCTCGGCGAGAGCGCCGGCGACAAGGCATCGACCCACGCCGTGAACGTCACCGTGATCTCCCTCCTGCTCGGCAAGGCCTTCGGTCTCGCCGAGGCAGACATGCTCGACCTGGGTGTCGGTGCCGTGCTGCACGACATCGGCAAGCTCGACGTTCCCGAGCGTCTGCGCCACAACGATGGCCAGCTATCGGCATCCGAAGCGATGATCTACCAGGAACACGTGGTGCGCGGCGTCGCGCATGCGCGCAGGATGGGCCTCGCCGACGGCGCACGAAAGGTCATCGAACAACACCATGAACACGCCGACGGCAGCGGCTTCCCGCTGCGCCTGGGCGGCGACCGGCTGAGCGTCGCCGCGCGCATCGTCGCGCTGGTCAATCGCTACGACAACCTCTGCAACCCGAACGTGCCTTCGCACGCGCTGACGCCGCACGAGGCGCTGTCGCTGCTGTTCGCGCAAGGCAGGTCGAGGTTCGACGCCGCGATCCTCGGGGGGTTCATCAAGATGATGGGCATCTACCCGCCGGGGTCGGCGGTACAGCTCACCGACGACCGCTACGCCATCGTGGTATCGGTCAACGCCAGCCGTCCGCTCAAGCCGCGCGTGCTGGTGCACGACCGGGCGGTACCGCCCGACGAGGCGCTGCTGCTGAACCTCGAGGCCGAACCCCAGCTCGGCATCCGGCGCAGCCTCAAGCCGATCGCGCTGCCGCGCGAGGCGCTGGACTATCTGTCGCCGCGCCCGCGCACTGCCTATTTCTTCGAGCCCGCGCGCGAGCTCGAAACGGAGTTGGCGGGGTGAGCCTCCCGATCCATGCGCCCTACGGGTCGCATGGCGCCGCAGCACATCGGCCGCAGGCTGCGCGGGCACCCGACGCCATCACGATGGCGGCCCTGATCGAGGGGCTTCCCGACGCGGTCTGGCTGGTCGACGCGGCGGACCTGCGCGTGCTCGTCGCAAACGCGGCGGCATCTCGCCTGCTCGGCGTGCCGGCAGTCGATCTGTGCGGACGCAGCATGGCCGAACTGAGCTCGACCCCGCAGGACCTGTGCTTCTGGAGTGAAGTCGCCGAAGGGCTCTGCGAGGGCATCGTCTCCGACACGCTGGTGCAGCGTGCCGACGGCGCGGTGCTGCCGGTCACGCGCAGCGTCTGCCGGGTCGCCCACGATTCGGCTAGCGGGTCCGCCGGGGCCGTCTACGTCGTGGTGCTGCAGGACCGTAGCGCCGAGCGGCAGGCCGAGGAGCGGCACGAGACGCTGTTGGCCGAACTGCGCGCCACGCTCGAATCCACTGCCGACGGCATCCTGGTGACGGACCTGGCAGGCCGCGTCGGCGCCTACAACCAGCGCTTTGCCGTGCTGTGGGGTCTGGACGCCGAGTTGCTGACCCGGCGCGACGACGACGCGCTTCGCGACTGGATGCAGCGCAGCGTGGCCGACGTGGCGCAGTACACCGAACGCCTCGCCGCGATCGAGCAGGCGGCGATGCTGCAGACCAGCGACGTGTTCAAACTTCGCTCGGGGCGCGTGCTCGAGCGCGTGACGCTGCCGCAACTGAGCCGCGGCCAGCCGATCGGGCGCGTCTACTCGTTTCGCGACATCACCGACAAGCTCGCCGCGAACCAGCGCATCGAGCAGCTCTCGCATACCGACGCGCTGACCGGGCTGCCCAACCGGCGCCTGTTGACCGACCGTGTCGAGTTCGCCCTGTCGATGGCGCAGCGCGACGGCTCGTCGTTCGCGCTGCTGTTCCTCGACCTCGACCGCTTCAAGCACATCAACGACAGCCTCGGCCACCACTTCGGTGACCGCGTGCTGATCGACGTTGCCGAGCGCATCAAGTCGTGTCTGCGCCAGGTCGACACCGTGGCACGCCTGGGCGGCGACGAGTTCGTGATGCTCGGTCACCAGGCGGACGCCGCCGGCGCCGAGGCCACCGCGAGGCGGGTGATCGAGGCGATGGCCCGTCCGTTCATGCTTGACGGGCTGAGCTTCACCGTCACCTGCAGCATCGGTATCGCGCTCTATCCGAACGACGGCACCAGCATGGACGAATTGGTGCGCCATGCCGACAAGGCGATGTACAGCGTGAAGGAAGGCGGCGGCGCCGGCTATCGCTTCCACCTGCCGCGCAAGGACGTGGACCTGCGAACACGCATGCGCATCGACCATGCGATGCGCCAGGCGCTCGCCCAGGGCCGGTTCCGCCTGCACTTCCAGCCGCAAGTCCACCTGACCAGCGGCCGTGTGGTCGGCGCCGAGGCGCTGTTGCGCTGGCACGACCCGGAAATGGGCGAGATGTCGCCCGCCGAATTCATTCCGGTCGCCGAAGAGAGCGGCTTCATCGTCGCCATCGGCGAGTGGGTGGTCGGCGAGGCAGTGCGCCAGGCGGCGCAATGGCGTGCGCGCGGCATGCGCCTGGTCGTCGCCGTCAACGTGTCGGCGCTGCAGTTTCACAAGCCCGGCTTCGTCGACAGCGTGTCGCGGGTCCTGAGTGAATCGGACCTGCCGCCGCAGTGGCTGGAGCTCGAGCTGACCGAGTCGATCCTGATCCAGGATGCGCAGGAAGCACTGACGAGGCTGGAGGCGCTGGCGCGGCTCGGCGTGCGGCTGTCGATCGATGACTTCGGCACCGGGTATTCGAGCCTGGCGTACCTGAAGCGGGTGCCGATCGGACAGCTCAAGATCGACCGCAGCTTCGTCGATGGGCTTCCCGGCGACGACAGCGATGTGGCGATCGTGCGGGCCATCATCGACATGGGCCGCGCGCTGCACCTGCAGGTCATCGCCGAGGGCGTCGAGACCGAGGCTCAACGCCAGTTCCTGGAGCGCGCCGGCTGCGATCTTTACCAGGGCTTCCTCTTCGCGCCGGCGCTGGATGCGCCGAGCTTCGAGCGGCTTGCCGCCGCTACGCTCCCCGCTGCCACGCGGCCGATGCGCCTGGTCAGCGCCTGAGCTTTCCTTGCGCCGCGTCATCGCCGGGCCCCCTGGTTCGGCGCCCGTCTTGCCAGAGTAGCGCATTCGTCCGTAAAGTCCGGGCTCTGCCGTACCTTGGGAGCGAACGGCGGCCCGCCGCTCGCGGCGCGGCGCCGCAATCAGCATGAATGCCCTTCACGCCTTGCTCGAGCGCAAGCTCGCGACGCTCGACGCCGCGCTGGCCGTGGTGCTTCCCGGCGGCCAGCGCATCGGCGCGAGCCAGGTCGGGGTCACGCTGACGCTGCGCGATCTCGGCTCGCTCGCGCACATCGCGAGCGGCGAGGTCGGCCGGGTAGCGCAGGATCATGTCGAGGGCCGTGTGGACTTCGATGGCAGCGTGCGTGACCTGATGGCCATTGCCGCGCAGATGATCGAGGCCGACCCGACGCGCGCCCGCGCCGACCATGGCCCACTCGGGTGGTGGCGCGGCATCGCGCGGCGCAAGCGCTCGCGGGCGCAACACCGGGTCGAAGCCGACATGCGTCAGGTGCAGTTCCACTACGACGTGTCCGACGACTTCTACGCCCTCTGGCTTGACCCGCTGCGCGTCTACTCGTGCGCCTACTACCGCCGACCCGACATGACGCTGGCCGAGGCGCAGCAGGCCAAGCTCGACCACATCTGCCGCAAGCTGATGTTGCGCGATGGCGAACGCTTCCTCGACATCGGTGCCGGCTGGGGCGGCTTGCTGCTGTGGGCGGCCGAGCACTACGGCGTGCGCGCGCAGGGCATCACGCTGTCGAAGAACCAGCACGCGCACGTGAACCGCCTGATCGACGAACGCGGGCTGCGCGGGCGGGTGACGATGGAGCTGCGCGACTACCGCGAGCTGCCCGAAACCGAGCCGTACGACAAGATCGCCTCGGTAGGCATGTTCGAGCATGTCGGCCATGCGATGCTGCCGGCCTACTTCGGCAAGATCTGGCGCCTGCTCGCGCCCGGCGGGCTGCTGATGAATCACGGCATCACTGCCGGCGGAACCCGCAACGAGCAGCTCGGCGCCGGCATGGGCGACTTCATCGAGCGCTACATCTTCCCCGGCGGCGAGCTGGAGCATGTCTCGCAAGTACTCGGGGTGCTGAGCGAGGCCGGCCTCGAAGCGCTGGACGTGGAGAACCTGCGCCCGCACTACGCACGCACGCTGTGGGACTGGAGCGACGCCCTCGAGCTCAGGCTCGATCGGGCGCGCGGCCTGACCCCCGACCGCGTCGTACGCGCCTATCGGCTGTACCTGGCCGGCAGCGCGATGAGCTTCGAGCATGGCTGGATCTCGCTGTTCCAGATGCTCGCGGCCAAGCCGAGCGGCAGGGTCGGCGACGGCGCGATGCGCGGCGCACAATCACAATACCCGTTCGAGCGCTCCTACATCTACCGCCCATAGCGATGCTCTACAAATTCAAGTCCAAGGTCGCCGGCGACGTGATCATGCTGGCCGCCAGTGGCGATCAGGTGCTGCGCATCCTGGGCCGCGAGCCTTCTCCGCAGGGCATCCTCGAAGTGGCCGCCATGCCAGCCGCGATGCAGGCCATCGAGGCGGCCGTGGTGGAGGACGAGCAGGCGCGCCAGCAGGCGCAGGCCGAGGCGGCCGCCGAAGGCAAGCCGCTCGCGCTGCGCGATGCGGTCACGCTGCGTCAGCGCGCCTGGCCACTGCTGGAGATGATCAGGCGCTCCCACGCTTCAAGGGTCGACATCGTCTGGGGTGTCTAGGATGGGTCCTCCGCGGCCCCAAGCGACCTGCCGGTTCACTTTAGGCCGCGTGCGGCGCTTCGCCCGTCAAGGTTTGGTGGCCACCGACTTCGCTGCGCGTAGCAGACGAATCGCCGCTCGTGCCATGCGCCGCGCTGCGGACCAAGCACCGCGGAGTCGCTGAGATGCACGAGCGCGTGACTCGCATCATCGCCGTCCGCCATGGCCAGACCGCCTGGAACCTGACGACGCGCATCCAGGGCCATGTCGACATCGGCCTCGACGACACCGGGCTGTGGCAGGCGAGCCGGCTCGCCGCCGCGGTGGTCGACGCCGGCATCACGGCCGTGTATGCAAGCGATCTGCAGCGCGCGCTGCAGACAGCGCAGGCCGTGGCGGCGCGCACCGGCCTGGCCGTCGCCATCGACGCCGGCCTTCGCGAGCGCGGCTTCGGCGCCTTCGAGGGTCTCACGCACGCCGACGTCGAACGGCTGTGGCCGGCGCAGGCGCTGCTCTGGCGCCAGCGCGACCCCGAGTTCAGCGCCGAGGGCGGCGAGACGCTGGCGGCCTTCTATGCCCGCGCCCTGGAGTGCGCCAGCCGCCTGGCCGCAAGGCACCCGGGCGAGACGATCGCGCTGGTGGCGCATGGCGGGGTGATGGACTGCCTGTACCGCGCCGCGACGCGCGTCGGCCTGCGGGTGCCGCGCACCTGGCAGCTCGGCAACGCCAGCATCAACCGCCTGCTCTACAGCCCCGAGGGGTTCACGCTGGTGGGCTGGAACGACGAGCTGCATCTCGATCCCGCCGCATTCGACGACACGGCCGGCGACCACGCGAGCGACGCCGAGCCCGCGGAGCGCGCCGCATGAGACGCCCGCCAGCGCGCCCCGGCGACGCGCTGGGCGCGATCGAGACACCCGCGCTGGTGATAGACCTCGACGTGCTCGAACGCAACATCGAGCGCATGGCCGCCTTTGCGCGCGCTCACGGCCTGCGCTTGCGGCCTCACGCTAAGACGCACAAGAGCGCACGGATCGCGCTGATGCAGATCGCGGCTGGGGCGGTCGGCGTCTGCGTGCAGAAGCTGTCCGAGGCCGAGGCGCTGGCGGCGCACGGCGTGGATGACATCTACATCAGCAACGAAGTCATCGCCGAGGACAGGCTCGCCCGCGTGGCTGCACTGGCCGGCCGGATCCGCCTTTCGATCGCGGTCGACTCCGTGCCCGGCATCGACCGCCTGGCACGTGCGGTGAAGGACGCCGGCAGCACGCTCGACGTGTTCGTCGAGGTCGACGTCGGGCAAGGCCGCTGCGGCGTCGCCCCGGCGCGCGCCGGCAGCCTCGCGCGCATGGTCGTATCGCACGACGGGCTGCGTCTTGCCGGCCTGCAGGCCTATCACGGCGGCGCGCAGCACTTGCGCCGCAGCGACGAGCGCGAGGCGGCGATCCGCCATGCGGTCACTCAGGCTTCCGCGGCGCGCGCGTCGGTCACGTCGGCCGGCGTGCCATGCCCGCTCGTCACCGGCGCGGGCAGCGGCAGTTTCGTGTTCGAGGCCGCGAGCGGCGTCTATGGCGAACTGCAGACGGGTTCCTACGTGTTCCTCGACCGCGACTATGCGGACAACGAGCCCGCGCCGCAGGCGCCGGCCTTCGAGCACGCGCTTTTCGTGCTGAGCCAGGTGATGAGCCGCGGGGCGGCGCACGCGGTGGTCGATGCGGGGCACAAGGCGCACGCGATCGACTCCGGGTTGCCGCGCGTCTGGGGGCGCGAGCTGGCGTTTGCCAACGGCGGCGACGAGCACGGCATCCTGCGTCCGCGCGCCGGCGCCGGCGCCGACAGCCTGCCCGAGCTCGGTGAGACGGTCTGGCTCGTGCCGGGCCACTGCGACCCGACGGTGAACCTGCACGACCACTACGTATGCGTGCGCGGCGGGCTGCAGAAGGGCCGGGTCGAGGCCGTGTGGCCGGTCGACGCGCGAGGCTGCGTCGGCTGAGGCTCGCATGCAAGACGCCCAGGTCATCGTTCTCGCCATGCCGGTGTTCCTGCTGCTGATCGGCATCGAGTTGCTGGTTGGCCTGCGGCGCGGGCGCAATGCCTACCGCCTGAACGACACGCTGAACAGCATGAGCCTGGGCATCCTGAGCCAGCTCACGGGCGTGTTCAGCAAGCTGATGGCGATCGGCATTTACGGCATCGTCTTCGCCCGTTTCTCGATCTGGCAGCTGCCGGCCGATGCGCCATGGGTCTGGCTGCTCGCGCTGCTGCTGTACGACCTGGCCTACTACGCGCTGCATCGCGCCGGCCACCGCTGCGCGCTGTTCTGGGCCGCGCACGTGGTGCATCACCAGAGCGAGGATTACAACCTGTCGACCGCGCTGCGCCAGACCTCGAGCGGCTGGATCGCGGGCTGGCTGTTCTACCTGCCGCTGGCCGTGCTCGGCTTTCCGCCGCTGGTGTTCGCGGTCGTGGCGCTGGTCGACCTGCTGTACCAGTTCTGGGTCCACACGCAACAGATCGGCAAGCTCGGCTGGTTCGACCGCTGGTTCTGCTCGCCGAGCAACCACCGCGTGCACCATGCGGTCAACGATCGCTACCTCGACCGCAACTACGGCGGCATCCTGATCGTGTGGGACCGCCTGTTCGGCAGCTTCGTCGAGGAAGACGAGGCCGAGCCCTGCGTCTACGGCACGCGCAGCCCGCTGCGCAGCTGGAACCCGCTGTGGGCCAACCTGCAGGTCTACGCCGATCTGCTGCGCGATTCGTGGCACGCCCGGCGCTGGGCCGACAAGCTGCGCGTGTGGATCGCGCCGCCGGGCTGGCGGCCGCCCGACGTGGCGGCCCGCTACCCGAAGGCGCCGTTCGTGCTGGAGCGGGTACGGCGCTACGACCCAGTCGCGAGCAGGAGTGCACGGGCGCTGGCCGCGACGGTGTTCATGGTGCTGCTCGGCAGCACCGCAGCGTTTCTGTGGACGGCGCACGCGCTGTCGCCGGCGCAGCAGATCGGCGCGGCGGCGGCCATCGTCGCCGGGCTATGGTGGGTCGGCGAGTTGAGCGAGGGGCGCCGCACTGGCATGCCCGCGACGCACGGCACCTGAACGCAAACCCCATGTCTACCCGCATGCGGACACGACTATCATCGCCATCGGATCGGGTCGGTGTAGAAGCAAGGCGACAAGAAGACGGGGACGCATGAGCAGCGAATTCATCCTGGAGACACGAGAGCTGACCAAGGAATTCAAGGGCTTCGTCGCCGTCAACAAGGTGAACCTGAATGTTCGCCGCGGCAGCATCCATGCGCTGATCGGCCCCAACGGGGCCGGCAAGACGACGTGCTTCAACCTGCTGACCAAGTTTCTCAAGCCGACAGCGGGGCAGATCCTGTTCGACGGCCAGGACATCACGCCCGAGCCTCCGGCAAACATCGCACGCCGCGGCGTGATCCGTTCGTTCCAGATCTCGGCCGTGTTCCCGCATCTCTCGGTGCTCGAGAACGTGCGTGTCGCGTTGCAGCGAAAACTGGGCACCTCGTTCCACTTCTGGCGCTCCGAGCGATCGCTGCAATCGCTGGATGGCCGCGCGATCGAGTTGCTGCGCGCGGTGGACCTCGAGCCTTATGCCAGCATTCCGGCGGTCGAGCTGGCCTACGGCCGCAAGCGGGCGCTCGAGATCGCGACGACGCTGGCGATGGACCCGAAACTGATGCTGCTCGACGAGCCGACGCAGGGCATGGGACTGGAAGACGTGGACCGCATCCGGCTGCTGATCAAGAGGGTCGCGGCCGATCGGACGGTACTGATGGTCGAGCACAACATGAGCGTGGTGGCGAGCATCGCCGACACCATCACCGTGCTGCAACGCGGCGCCACGCTTGCCGAAGGGCCGTACGAGCAGGTCTCGAAGAATCCGGCGGTGATCGAAGCCTACATGGGCAGTGCGCAGGTCGAGCTGAAGGGAGCGCACTGAGAATGGCCACGCGATTTCTCGAAGTGACGGACCTGCACGCCTGGTACGGCGAATCGCACGTGCTGCACGGCGTGAACTTCCATGTCGACGAGGGCGAGGTCGTGACGCTGCTCGGGCGCAACGGAGCCGGGCGCACGAGCACGCTGCGCGCCATCCTCGGCCTGACAGGCAGCCGCAAGGGCTCGATCAAGGTGCATGGCGAGGAGGTCATCGCGCTGGCGACGCATCGCATCGCCCGCTTCGGCATCGGCTACTGTCCGGAGGAGCGTGGCATCTTCGCCAGCCTCTCGGCCGAAGAGAACCTGATGCTGCCGCCGACGCTCGCCGCGGGCGGCATGAGCGTGGAGCAGATCTACACGATGTTCCCCAACCTTCGCGAGCGTGCGGGCAGCCAGGGCACCCGTCTTTCCGGTGGCGAGCAACAGATGCTGGCGGTGGCGCGCATCCTGCGCACCGGCGCGCGGCTGCTGCTGCTCGACGAGATCTCCGAGGGCCTGGCGCCCGTCATCGTGCAGAAGCTCGCCGAGATGGTGATTGCCTTGCGCACACAGGGTTACACGATCGTGATGGTCGAGCAGAACTTCCGCTTCGCCGCCCCGCTCGCCGACCGCTTCATGGTGATGGAGCACGGCAAAGTCATCGAGCAGTTCACGCAAGCCGAGTTGCCGCACCGCATGGACAAGCTGCACGAATACCTGGGCGTCTGAGCACCCATCCCGCTTTCCCTTTCAACCCCTGGAGACACGCATGAAACTGAAGAGAATCCCTGCCGCCTGTGCCGTTGCCGCAGCCACCCTGTTCACCGCCGCGATGCCGGCCCAGGCCCAGATCTCGGGCGACGTGATCAGGATAGGCATCATCACCGACATGTCGAGCGTCTACGCCGACATCGACGGCCAGGGTGGCGTCGAGGCGATCAAGCTGGCGATCGCCGACATGGGCGGTGCCATCAACGGCAAGAAGATCGAGGTCGTCTACGCCGACCACCAGAACAAGGCCGACGTGGCCGCCGCCAAGGCGCGCGAGTGGTTCGACACGCAGGGCCTGGACATGCTGATCGGCGGCACCAACTCCGGCACCGCGCTCGCGATGTCGAAAGTCGCAGCCGAGAAGAGGAAGCCCTTCCTCGTCGTCGGCGCGGCCTCGTCGGCGCTGACCAACGACCAGTGCACGCCGTACACGGTGCATTGGGCCTACGACACGGTGGCGTTGGCCAAGGGCACCGGCAACGCCGTCGTCAAGGCCGGCGGCAAGACCTGGTACTTCCTGACAGCCGACTACGCCTTCGGCGCCGCACTGCAGAACGACACCTCGACCGTCGTCAAGGCGGCCGGCGGCACCATCGTCGGCTCGGTCAAGGTGCCGCTCAACGCGAGCGACTTCTCGTCCTTCCTGCTTCAGGCGCAGTCGAGCAAGGCGCAGATACTGGGCTTGGCCAACGCCGGCGGCGACACCATCAACTCGATCAAGGCGGCCAACGAGTTCGGCGTCACGAAGACGATGAAGCTCGCCGGGCTGCTCGTCTTCATCAACGACATCCACTCGCTGGGCCTGAAGGCCACGCAGGGCATGTACCTGACCGACAGCTGGTACTGGAATCAGACGCCCGAAACGCGCGCCTGGAGCCGCCGCTTCTTCGAGAAGATGAAGCGCATGCCTTCGTCGGTACAGGCCGGCGACTACTCGGCCACGCTGCAGTACCTGACCGCCGTCAAGGCTGTCGGCAGCGACGATGCCGACAAGGTGCTGGCGCAGCTGCGCAAGACCAAGATCAACGACATCTTCGCCAAGGGCGGCTTCATCCGCGACGACGGCCGCATGGTGCACGACATGTATCTGATGCAGGTGAAGTCGCCCGAGCAGTCGACCGAGCCCTGGGACTACTACAACGTGGTCGAGACGATCAAGGGCGAGGCGCCCTGGACGGCCAAGGCCGACACCAAGTGCCCGCTCTGGAAGTGATGATGGCGCCCTCACCCCAAACCTCTCCCGCGGGGAGACGGGGCCGGTGTTGCCCCCTCTCCCGCCCGCGGGAGAGGGCGGGGGTGAGGGTCTTCGCGCGTCGCGCCTGAGACGAACTCCGTGGACATCTTCGGCATTCCGCTGCAGGCCTTCCTCGGCCAGTTGATGCTCGGGCTCGTCAACGGCTCGTTCTACGCCATGCTGAGCCTGGGCCTGGCGGTGATCTTCGGGCTGCTCGGGATCGTCAACTTCGCCCATGGCGCGCTGTACATGATCGGCGCCTACGTGGCCTGGGGGAGCCTGGAGTACTTCGGGCTGAACTACTGGTTCGCGCTGGTGCTGGCGCCGCTCGTGGTCGGCGCGGTGGGTGTCGTCATCGAGCGCACACTGCTCAGACAGCTCTACAGGATCGACCCGATCTACGGGTTGCTCCTCACCTTCGGCCTGGCGCTGATCGCCGAGGGTATCTTCCGCGACCACTTCGGTGTCTCGGGGCAGCAGTACCCGGTGCCCGAGCTGCTGCAGGGCGCGACCAACCTCGGCTTCATGGTGCTGCCGAACTACCGCGCCTGGGTGATCTTCGCGTCGCTCGCGATCTGCCTGTCCACCTGGTTCATCATCGAGCGCACCCGCCTCGGCGCCTACCTGCGCGCAGGTACCGAGAACCCGGCGCTGGTGCAGGCCTTCGGCATCAACGTGCCGGTGATGGTGATGCTGACCTACGCCGCCGGCGCCGGCCTGGCCGCGCTCGCCGGCGTGCTCGCGGCGCCGGTGATCCAGGTCACGCCGCTGATGGGCAGCAACCTGATCATCGTCGTCTTCGCGGTCGTGGTGATCGGCGGCATGGGCTCGATCCTCGGCTCCATCCTGACCGGCCTTGCGCTCGGCTTGATCGAGGGGCTGACCAAGGTGTTCTACCCCGAGGCATCGAGCATCGTCGTGTTCGTCATCATGGCCATCGTGCTGGTGATCCGGCCGGCCGGGCTGTTCGGCAAGGAGGCGTGATGAGCGCAGAGTCAGCCTCCGCTCGCCGCGGCCATGTCGCCTGGGGCCTGATCCTCGCGCTGCTGCTGGCCGCGCCGTTCATCGGGCTGTATCCGGTGTTCATGATGAAGGCGCTGTGCTACGCGATCTTCGCCTGCGCCTTCAACCTGCTGCTCGGCTACACCGGGCTGCTGTCGTTCGGCCATGCGGCCTACCTGGGCCTCGCGGCCTACGTGACCGGCTGGCTGGTGCGCTCGGCTGGCTGGTCGCCCGAACTCGGTGTCGTCGCCGGCACGCTGCTCGCGGGGTTGCTCGGGCTGGCGGTCGGCCTGCTGGCGATCCGACGCCAGGGCATCTACTTCGCGATGATCACGCTGGCGATGGCGCAGATGATCTATTTCGTCTTCCTGCAGGCGCCGTTCACCGGCGGCGAGGACGGGCTGCAGGGCGTGCCGCGCGGCACCTTGTTCGGACTCATCCCCTTGGCGAGCGACGTGACGCTCTACTACGTCGTGCTCGCGGTCTTCGTCGCGGTGTTCCTGTTCGTGATCCGCGTCGTGCATTCGCCCTACGGCCAGGTGCTCAAGGCGATCCGAGAGAACGAGCCGCGCGCCGTCTCGCTCGGTTACGACGTGGACCGCTACAAGCTGCTCGCCTTCGTGCTGTCGACGGCGCTCGCCGGCCTGGCGGGCTCGATGAAGACGCTCGTGCTCGGCTTCGCGACGCTGTCCGACGCGCACTGGTCGCTGTCGGGCGAGGTCGTGCTGATGACCTTGCTCGGCGGCATGGGCACCTTCGCCGGGCCGGTGCTGGGTGCCTTCACAATCATCGGATTGCAGAACTTCCTCGCCGACCGCGTCGGCTCGTGGGTGACGGTGATCATCGGCGCGATCTTCGTCTTCTGCGTCGTCGCGTTCCGGCGCGGCTTCGTCGGCGAACTGCTGGCCTGGCAGCAGCGGCGCAAGGGCGGTCCTGACTAGCGACATGCCTCGGCAGCGCATGCGCCCTCGCCCCGACCCTCTTCCCATCGGAGAGGGAATCGGGCGCGCCGGCCAGCGCGATCATTCCTCGAAAAGCTCACTCGCGCTGCTGTTGGGCGGCGTGATGCCCAGATGCCGGTACGCCGCCAGCGTCGCGATGCGCCCCCTCGGCGTGCGCTGCAGATAGCCCTGCTGGATCAGGTAGGGCTCGATCACGTCCTCGATCGTTCCGGCCTCCTCGCCGATCGCCGCGGCCACGTTGTCGAGCCCGACCGGCCCGCCGTCGAAGCGGTGGATCACCGCTTCGAGCAGCTTGCGGTCCATCACGTCGAAGCCCTGCGGGTCCACGTCGAGCATCGCCAATGCCAGCTCGGCCAGCGCCTTGCCGATCTGGCCGTCGCCCTTGACATCGGCGTAGTCGCGCACGCGGCGCAGCAGCCGGTTGGCGATGCGCGGCGTACCGCGCGAACGGCGCGCGATCTCGAAGGCGCCCTCGGCGTCGGTCGGCACCTTGAGCAACCCGGCCGAGCGGTTGACGATGCGCGAGAGTTCTTCCGGCGTGTAGAACTCGAGCCGGGCGACGATGCCGAAACGGTCGCGCAGCGGGTTGGTGAGCATGCCGGCGCGCGTCGTCGCGCCGACCAGCGTGAACGGCTGCAGGTCGAGCTTGATCGAGCGCGCCGCCGGGCCCTCGCCGATCATGATGTCGATCTGGTAGTCCTCGAGCGCCGGGTAGAGGATTTCCTCGACCACCGGTGACAGGCGGTGGATCTCGTCGATGAAGAGCACGTCGTTCTTCTCGAGATTCGTCAGGATCGCCGCGAGGTCCTTCGGCTTCTCGAGCACCGGCCCCGAGGTCTGGCGCAGGTTCACCCCAAGCTCGTGCGCGATGATGTGCGACAGCGTCGTCTTGCCCAGCCCCGGCGGGCCGAACAGCAGCACATGGTCCATCGCCTCGCCACGCTTGCGGGCCGCACCGATGAAGATCTCGAGCTGCTCGCGCGCCTTGGTCTGGCCCACGTATTCCTGCAGACCCTTGGGCCGCAGCGCGCGCTCGATCGCCTCTTCGTTCGGCGATGCGGGGGCGGCGCTGACCACGCGGCGCGCCGGCGCGAAGTCGTCGGTCTTGATGCTCATGGTGCATTATGGGCACGGGCGCCGCTCGGACGACGATCGGACCCCGCGGCCGGGTCGGCGGTGCCGACACGTGATTGGACCTCGGTTTCCTGGAAAGGGGGCAAGTGTTGGCAAACTCCGCGGCTCGCATGGCGTCGGGGCGCGCGCGTGGCGTGCAGCGACTGCTGCCGCTTCGTCTTCTGGTGTCGAGCACTGCGCTCCTCGCACGCGATTTCAGCGCGGGCGACGTGCGCATCGAACACCCGTTCGCCACGCCGTCCGCGACCGCCACGGGGAGCGCGTATCTGAAGCGGCTGCAGAACGTCGGCAAGCAGCCCGAGCGGCTGCTGCGCGCGTCGACCCCTGTGGCGACGCGCGTGGAACTGCAGGCCGAACGTGCCGATGCCGACGGCGTGATGCGCATGCAGGCGGTGCCCGACATCGTGCTGGCACCGGGAGGCGAGTTGAAGATGCGGCCAGGGCGGGGAGCGCAACTGCAACTGCTCGGCCTCAAGCGGGCGTTGAAGGACGGCGACACCTTTGCGATGACGCTGGAGTTCGAGCGGGGCGGCAAGGTCGAGGTGAAGGTCTACGTGCAGACACCGCGCTAGTGCAGCCCGGGTCGCGTGCACAATCACGCATCGCGCCGGTCATCGCCGGCCCGCCTGCTCCTGTCACCTGACCGTCGTTTCGCAAAGAAATAGCCATGAAGCGTATTGCCATTGCCACGCTGCTCGTCGGCGTGTTCTCGACCTCGGCGTTCGCCCAGGTCACCGTTAAGGACCCGTGGGTGCGTGCCACGGTGCCGCAGCAGAAGGCCACCGGCGCATTTATGCAGCTCAGCGCGCCCGCCGAATCGCGGCTGGTCGAGGCGCGCTCGAGCGTGGCCGGCGTGGTCGAGATCCACGAAATGGCGATGGAAGGCAACGTGATGAAGATGCGCGCCGTGCCCGGCATCGAACTGCCGGCGGGCAAGCCGGTCGACCTCAAGCCAGGCGGCTACCACGTGATGCTGATGGACCTGAAGCAGCAGCTCAAGGATGGCGAGACCGTGCCCATCACGCTGATCCTCGAAGGCAAGGACAAGAAGCGCGAGACCATCGAGGTCAAGGCGCCGGTGCGGCAGCTGAATGCCGCTGCAGGCGGCACCACCAAGCCCTGAGTGACCGCAGCGCCTGGCAAGACGACGCTGGAGCGATCGCGCTACCTGGCCAGCGCCTTCAGCGCCAGCTTGATGCCGTCGCTGACACCGGCGTCCGGCGGCAGCAGCTTGCACGCGGCCGCGGCCTCGCGGTCGCTGTAGCCTAGCGCGACCAGCGCCTGCAGGATGTCGGCCTGCGCTCCGCTCGCCGGCGTGGCCGGCAAGGCGAGGTCGGCACCGAGCTTGCCTTTCAATTCGAGCAACAGGCGTTCGGCGGTCTTCTTGCCGATGCCGGGCACCTTGATCAGCCGGCCGCTCTCCTGCAGCGTCACGGCCTGCGCCAGTTCGGCCACGCTGAGCCCGGACAAGATGGACAGCGCGGTGCGCGGGCCGACGCCGGAGATCTTCACCAGCTGGCGGAAGGTGGTGCGCTCCTCGGTCGTGAGAAAGCCGAAAAGCACCTGCGCGTCCTCGCGCACGACGAAATGGGTCAGCAACGTGACGCGCTCGCCGAGTGCCGGCAGGTGGTAGAACGTGCTCATCGGCACGTCGACTTCGTAGCCGACCCCACCGACGTCGATCAGCAGTTGCGGTGGGTTCTTCGCCGCCAGCAGGCCCGACAGGCGGCCGATCATGGGCTATGGGTCAGTAGCTGCGCGCGAAAAGGCCCAGCCGCTGCGCTTCGAGCGCGGCCTCCGCTCGCGAGCTCACGTTGAGCTTGCGGTAGATCTGCTTGACGTAGTCGGCGATCGTGTGGCGCGACAGGCTCAGCTGCACGCCGATCTCGGGCAGCGTGTAGCCCTTGGCCACGCGCAACAGCACCTCGCTTTCGCGCTCGGTCAGCTGCACGTGCGGAATCGCGTTGGCCTGCGGCCGTGCCTGCGCTGCGAAGTAGGCGATCACACGGCGCGCGATCGACGGCGACAGCGGCGGCTCACCCTGGCTGATGCGATTGAGCTGCTCTGTGAAGTGCTCGCGCGGCTGCTCCTTCAGCACATAGCCGAAAGCGCCCGCCTGCAACGCAGGGAAGAGGTGTTCGTCGTCGTCGTGGATGGTCACCACCACCGACTGTACGTCGGGCTGCGACTCGCGCAAGGCCGCCACCACCTCGACGCCAGAACCGTCCGGCAGGCCGAGATCGACCAGCGCAAGATCGAACTTCACCGCGGACACCAGGGCGAGCGCGTCGTGCACGCGCGCGGCCTCGGAAATCTGCGCCTGCGGAAACACCTGCAGAACCAGGGCCTTGATCCAGGCACGGATCTGGGGCAGATCTTCAAGCAGCAGGATATTGTTCATGTCGGTAATTTCGGCACGACCGGCGGCTTACTTTAGCTCGCAGATGTGCGCAGACATCGTAGCAGTTCCCGACCGTGTCGCCGCGTCGCCGCGTGGCATCACAGCGGCAGCGTGAGGCGAATCACGGTTCCGTAACCGGGTCCGGATTCGACCAGGCACTGGCCCTGCATCTGCTTGGCGCGGTGCTTCATGCTCGACATGCCGTGGCCGCGGTCGAGCCGGCCGTCGAGCTCGAGCGGAATGCCGCGCCCGTTGTCCTGCACCACGACGCCGATCTCGTGCTCGCCGACCGTGCAACGCACCTTGCAGTGCGATGCGCCGCTGTGCTTGATGATGTTGCTCACCGCCTCGCGCAGAATGCGCGTGGTCTGGACATAGCCTCGCGCCGACATCACCTGTCGGACTTCCTCGGCTGGCCCGCTCCAGTCGGTCTCGATGCCGGCCTGCCCGAGGCGCGATACCGTCTCGGCACGCCAGTCGCCGAGCGCGTCGGCCACCCGCAACGGCTTGCCGGTGAGACCGCGCACCGAAAGGCGCATTTCTTCCAGCGCTTCGCGCGCGAGCGTCGAGATGCGGTCGGACTCGCTGGTGTGCACGATCGTCAGCAGCTTGGCGCCCAGGTCGTCGTGCAGGTCGGCAGCGATGCGCTTGCGCTCCTTCTCGGTCACCTGCTCGACACGCAGTTCCGCCAACTGCGCAAAGTTGCGTTCGATCTCGAGCGCCGCTTCCTGGACCCGGCTCTCCAGCGTCGTTCGCCCGGCCTCGGCCGCGTGCAACGCGCGAGCGAACACCTGGACGAGCCGAAAGCTCACCACCAGCACCAGCATTGGCAGTACGAAGCGCAGCACGTGCCCCTGCCAGACCGTCCCGCTGCGGTAGTCGAGCACCCCTTCCAGCAAGAGCAGCAGCGCGAGCAGCACAAGAATCGCGCCCATGGCCCAGAACTCCGATCGCTGATGGCTCCAGGCGATCCTCAGGTAGGCCGCCATCGCAAGCAACACTTCGAGCCCGAGCACCCAGTACCAGACGATCGTCGCGACATACAGGTGTGCCGGGCCGGCCAGCACCAGCGAGGCCGGCAGCAGCACGCACTGGGCCAGCAGCAACAGATCGAGCATGGGCAGTTTCAGGCGCGCATAGCGCAGCAGGAACACGACAGCCAGCCCGACCGTCGGCGCGAGACCCAGGCCGATGAGAAGCTCGGTCGTGCCGTTGGGGACCGGCAGCTCGTTCAGCCAGACGCGCGCGGTCAGCACCGCCCAAGCGATGGCCAGCAGGCCGAGGTACATCAGGTAGCTTGCGCGGCGGTTGAACCAGGCGACGCCGATCATGAACATGCCCAGCACGAGCATGGCGACGCCCGCAAGCTGGGTCAGGGTCACGTTCCAGAACTCGTTCGCGCGCCAGGTGCCGGCGAGCTCGGCAAGCGGCCCGATGCGCAGCGTCGACAGCCCGGCCGCGCGCTCGCGCGACGCCACATGCTCCAGCGCGTGACCGCGAACCCTCAGGTCGAGCTGGTTGCCACGGGCCTTCAGCAGCGCCTCCGGCAGAGGCACCAGCTGCGGGTGGTAGCAATTGCGCGTGACCGGTTCTTCCATGCGACCACCACTGAAGATGCGCCGGCCGTTCAGGTGCACATCGAGATTCGTGCACACCCGCTCGACGTACAGCGCGAGCACGGCCTGCGCGTCGTCTGTTGCCGGCGCATCGAAGTTCATCCGGTACCAGACCGTGCCTTCGTAGCCCGGACGGCTGAGCGACCAGTCGTCGGGCAGCGCCTGCAGCGTCGCCGTCGCTTCGGACGGGAAGCGCGGCGCGCCGCTGGCGACGGCCAGCGCCTCGAGAATCTGAACTACCTCTGTTGGCGTGTCCTCCGCCGCGGCCGAGCCCGCGCACAAGCCGAGGGTCAGAGCGGCGCCCAACAGGGCGTGCAGGCCGGCCAGCCTGAAGACATGGACGAAGGGCATGGAGGGCGATTGTGCAGGACGCAAAAGCCTATCGCGGCGCGCCCACGCGTGCCTGCAGCCACTGCGCGAGCAGCGCAACGGGGGCGTCGACGGCCAGCCACTTGCGCCGCGAGAGTTCGCCGCGCACCAGGCGCACGGCACGCCGCGGCAGTCCGAGTTCAGCGGCGATCCAGACAAGCAGCAGCTCGTTGGCCTTGCCGTCGACCGGCGGTGCCGCGAGACGCACGCGCAGCGCGCCGTCGTGCAGGCCATCGATCTGCGTGCGTCTTGCGTTCGGCGAGACGCTGACGGCGAGCCACTGAGCGTCCTCGTGCGCCGACAGGCAGGGCCAGGAGCCGGTTGCCGGCTCGCTCGTCTGTCTGGTCATCGGTCTGCCCGCGCAACGGCTCGCTAGCGCGTCGCGGCCCCGGCCTTCTTCGCCGCCGCCTTGCGCGCTGCCGGAACCTTCGCCGCGCGCGGCTCGAACTCGAAGCCGACCTTGCCTTCCTTCTTGTCCCAGGCGAGAAAGGCCTTGAACTTGCGCCGCGTCTTGTTCGACACGAAGTTCTCCAGCAGCGCGGTCTTGCCTTCGGCGAGCAGCTTGGTCATCTGCTCGCGCGGCACCGGCTGCTGAAGGATGATCTTGCCGCTCTTGAAGTCGCAGGTCACGTGGGCGCCGACGCTGTGTTCGCAGACATAGGACGTGCCGTGTTCGAACACGTGCCCCTTGCACTTGGGGCAGGCGCCGAGGCTCTGCTGGCTCGAGAAGTCGACCGGCTCGCCGCTCTCGCCCTCCTTCTTCGCATCGTCGCCGAAGTCGAACTCGAGCTTCCAGTTGGCGATCCCGTCGTCGTAGGCGAGCCTCAATTCGGCGGTGAACGGCCAGCCTGCCTTGGAGCGAAAGCCCTCCAGCGGGCCGATCTTCCTGTCGCGCAGGAAGGCCTCGACTTCGGCGGTCTCGAAGGCGCGGCCACCGGGGATCTTGCTGATCGAGAAGCCGCAGCCTTCCTCTGCCGCGGACTTCCCGGTGCAGGTGAATCGACGGTAGTTCTCCTTCACGACGCCGCTGCAGTTCGGGCAGGGCGTGGCGAGCGTCGCGTAGTCGCCGGGGATGGTGTCGCGGTCGTACTCCTTGGCCTTGCGAACGATGCGTTCGGTCATCGCCGCGATCTCGGCCATGAAGCTCGCGCGGCTGAGCTTGCCGTGCTCCATCTGCGCGAGCTGGTATTCCCAGTTTCCGGTCAGCTCGGGCCTGGTGAGCTCTTCCACCTCCAGGCCGCGCAGCAGCGTCATCAACTGGAAGGCCTTCGCGGTGGGCACCAGCTCGCGCCCCTCGCGGTGCATGTACTTCTCGTAGATCAGTCCTTCGATGATCGCCGAGCGCGTCGCCGGCGTGCCCAGGCCCTTCTCCTGCATCGCCTCGCGCAGCTCGTCGTCGTCGATCAGCTTGCCGGCGCCTTCCATCGCGCCGAGCAGCGTGGCCTCGGTGTAGCGCGCTGGTGGCTTGGTCTTCAGCGCATTGACGACGACGTCTTCGGTGCGCACCTGTTCGCCCTGCCGCACGGCGACCAGGCTGGCGTCGTCTTCCTGCGCCTCCTTGCCGTAGACGGCCAGCCAACCCGGCTTGACGAGGACCTTGCCATTGGTCTGGAAACGGTGCTCCTGGTCGCCGTTCGTGACCGTGCTGATTCGAGTGGTCACCATGAACTCGGCCGGCGGATAGAACACCGCCAGGAAGCGCTTGACGACCATGTCGTACAGCTTGGTCTCGATCTCCGACAGGCTTCGCGGCGCCAGCAGCGTCGGCACGATCGCGAAGTGGTCCGACACCTTGGCGTTGTCGAACACACGCTTGTTCGGCTTCACGTAGCCTTCGGCGAGCGCCATGCGCGCATGCGTTCCGAGCTCGCGCAGCGGGCCCGGCAGGTCTTCGCTGGCGATCATCTTCATCGTCTGCTTGACCACGTCGACATAGTCCTCGGGCAGCGCGCGCGAATCGGTTCGCGGGTAGGTCAGCACCTTGTGCTTCTCGTACAGCGCCTGCGCGAGCGAGAGTGTCGTCTTGGCCGAGAAACCGAATCGCGAGTTGGCCTCGCGCTGCAGCGTCGTCAGGTCGTACAGCAGCGGGCTCGCTTGCGTGCTCGGCTTGGCCTCTTCGGTGACGGTGGCCGGTTGGCCGCGCACTGCGTCGGCGATCGCCTGCGCGTCGCCCGCTATCCACAGGCGGTCGGCCCGGCGCTCGGGATCGTCGTCCTTCTTGAACTTCGGGTCGAACCACTTGCCTTCGTATTGCCCGGCCTGTGCGTCGAACGTCGCCCGCACTTCCCAGTAGTCGCGCGCGACGTGCTTGCGGATCTTCTCCTCGCGCTCGACGACCACGCTCAGTGTCGGCGTCTGCACGCGGCCGACGGTCGTGAGGAAGAAGCCGCCATCGCGCGAATTGAAGGCTGTCATCGCACGTGTGCCGTTGATGCCGACCAGCCAGTCGGCCTCGGAACGGCAGCGCGCTGCATCGGCCAGCGGCAGCATCTGCTTGTCGCTGCGCAGGTGCTCGAAGCCGTCGCGGATTGCCGCCGGTGTCATGCTCTGCAGCCACAGCCGCTGCACCGGCTTGTCCAGCTTGCCCTTGGCTGGCTGCGCGTACTGGACGATCAGGCGAAAGATCAGCTCGCCTTCGCGGCCCGCATCGCAGGCATTGATGAGTTCGCTCACGTCCTTGCGTCGGATCTGCCTGACGACCGCGTTCAGGCGCGACTTGGCCTTGTCGATCGGCGCCAGGTCGAAGTGCGGCGGGATCACCGGCAGGTGGGCGAAGCTCCACTTGCCGCGCTTGACGTCGAACTCCTCCGGCGCCTTGATCTCGACCAGGTGACCGACCGCCGAGGTCACGACGTAGCGCTCGTTCTCGAAGTGCTCGTCGTGCTTCTCGAACTTGCCCGTGCTGGGCGTCAACGCACGGACGATGTCCTGCGCGACCGATGGCTTCTCCGCGATGATCAGTGATTTGCTCATGTTCCGTTTTCAGTGTTCCGCTCAGGGCGCCCCTTGGCGTCTCTACAATCCAGGCTCTCGCGTGCGCGCGCCGGCATGTACGCGGGTGCGCACGCGCGCACCCATGAATTCAATGTACCCAAAAATTGGCAGTTTCAGCGGAGACTGACTTGTACTCGAGTTGGTCGCAACCAGAGATGAACATGACGCAAGTCGGCAAGACGAAGAGCCCCGTTGCCAGCTTGCCGAGGTCAGAGGCGGCCAGCGTTGTGCGGCCCGTGCGTGCCAAGGGCGGGCGCCGCATCCAGGTGCGTCGCTCGGGCGTGCACGGAAAGGGCGTGTTCGCGGTCGCGCCGCTGGCCGCTGGCGAGGTGGTGGTCGAATACACCGGCGAAGTGATCAGTTGGAGCGAAGCGCTGCGCCGCCACCCGCACGACCCGAAGGACCCCGACCACACCTTCTACTTCCACATCGACGACGAGCATGTGATCGACGCCAAGTTCGGCGGCAACTCGGCGCGCTGGATCAACCACGCCTGCACGCCCAACTGCGAAGCCGACGAGCAGGGCAAACGCATCTTCATCAAGGCGCTGCACGACATCGCCCCCGGCGAAGAGCTGTTCTACGACTACGGCCTCGTCATCGACGAGCGCTATACGGCGAAGCTGAAGAAGCAGTTCGAATGCCGCTGCGGCACCGCGGGCTGTCGCGGCACGATGCTCGCTCCCAAGCGATGAGCCCGGGCCGGACGCAACCCTCGCGCGAGCGCCACCTGCACTGGGGCGCGCAGGCGCTGTGGCAACAGCTCGAACCGCTGCTGCCGGGATTGAGCGTCGAGGTGCTGGCGCGCTGCGCGTCGACCAACAGCGAACTGCTGGAGCGTGCCCGCATCGTCCCGAGCGCGATGCCGGGTCGGCTAGTCGACGCTTCCGAAATGGCCCAGTGCGTCGGCCGGCGCCAGGCCGACACCCAGCCCTGCCTGCTGGTGGCCGAGCACCAGTTGGCGGGGCGCGGCCGGCTCGGACGAAGCTGGCGATCGGCGCGCGGCGCCTCGCTGACCTTCTCGCTCGCGCTGCCGCTGGAGCCGCGCGACTGGTCGGGCCTGTCGCTGGCGGTCGGCGTCGCGCTGGCGCAGGCGCTGCAGCCGCAAGCCTGCTGCGCGCCACTTCGGCTCGGCCTGAAGTGGCCCAATGACCTGTGGCTGGTCGCCCGCTCGGCGGCGGACGGCGCGGATGGCGGCGTCGCAAGTGGGCGAAAGCTGGGCGGCGTGCTGATCGAGACGCTGGCCGCGGGCAGTCGGCGTCTGGCCGTGGTCGGCATCGGGCTGAACATCGCGCCGCAGCCCGAACCCCTGCCGCCGGAACTGCAGGGCCGGCTCGGCTGCCTGCGCGAGCTGGATCCGCAGGCCACCGCACCGGCCACGCTCACGCGCGTCGCGCTGCCGCTGGTCCAGGCGCTGAAGACCTTCGAGCGCGAGGGTTTCGCAGCCTTCGTCGAGCGCTATGCGGCACTCGACCTGTTGCGGGGCGAGGCCGTCACCACTACCGACGCCCGCGCACCGCGGGGCATCGTGCGCGGCGTCGATGGCCAGGGCGGGCTGCTCGTCGAGACCGCGAACGGAGTGCAGGTGATCAGCAGCGGCGAGGTCAGCGTGCGCCCGGCTACCGCGAGCCCGGCAATTCACGCCCAGTTTCAATGAAGCTGCGCGCCCTTGCAGTGCTGCTGCTCCTGGTCAACCTGGGCTTCTTCGCCTGGACACAGGGCTGGCTCGACGGCGTGGTCAGTGGGCGCGCCCGTGGCGACCGCGAGCCCGAGCGGCTGGCGCGCGAGTTCCAGCCCCAGCGCGTGCGCATCCTGCCGCCGAACGAGGCCGCTGCAGCGATGGCGGCCTCCGCACCGCCGCCAACGGCCACCGTGTCGTGTCTCGAGGCGGGTCCGTACACGCCGGCCGAGGTCCGCGCGGCCGAGACCCTCCTGCAGCAGGCATTGCCGGCCGGAAGCTGGGCACGTCGCAGCGTCGAGCAGCCGGGCAGCTGGATCGTCTACCTGGGCCGGTTCACCACAACGGATGCGCAACAGAAGAAGATCGAGGAACTGCGCCGCCTGCCTGCTCCGTTCGAAGAGGTGAAGAGCCCGCCCGAGCTCGCGCCGGGGCTGTCGCTCGGCCGCTTCGACAACCGCGCCGCGGCCGACAGGGCCCTCGAGCAACTCAGCCAGCGTGGTGTTCGCACGGCCCGCGTCGTCTCGCTGTCGGAGCCGGCGACGATGACGGTGCTGCGCGTCGAGCGTGCCGACCCGACGCTATCGCTTCAGATCGCGGCACTCGGCGGCGACGTGAAGGGTCAGCCGCTCGGCAAGGCCTTCGGGCCTTGCGCGAAGTGAGCTTTGACGCCATCGGCGTCCGCCGCGGCGACTCTCGCCAGGCAAGACCCTTTCCTTTGGCGACCTTGGCGCCTTGGCGCCTTGGTGTCTTTGCGGTGAAGCAGTCGCCTTGCTTCAGCGCCGGCGCGGAGACGAAGCGCTGCCCCAGGCCCGGAGCGGGGTCTACCGCCGGCGGCGCGAGACCCAGCCCACTGCGACCACGGAGATCGCCAGCGCGATCAACCAGGGCAGGCCCAGCGCCCCGCCACCGCCACCGTCACCCCATTGAACGTCGACGCTGCTGTCGGCCGAGGCGCTGCTGCCGAGGTTGTCGGTCACTGTCACGCTGACGCTGAACCGTCCAGCCGCGGTCGGGACAACGCTGGCCGTCATGCTGTCGGCACCGTCGCCGAAGGCGTCGACGATGCCCCCACCGTCGGTGATGACCCAGTGCACCGAGGCGACGATTCGCCCGACGGCCACCGCGCTGGTCGCCGCGCTGAGCTCGATCGCCTGCCCGGCCAGCGGCGCTGCCGGGGTGACGGTGATGCGCGCGACGACGACGTTCTGCGCCGCCTGAACGGCTGCGCCTGCGTCGAGCATGCCTGCGCCGCAGGTGCTCGTGGTGCAGTAGCACTGCAACTGGTCCGTCCCCTTTGGCGCCTGGCACACCGGCACTGGCGTGCCGTCGCCGTTGTCGCCGCCCGTGGTCGGGAAGGGTCGTGCGCTGGCCTGCAGCAGGCGCTTCAAGTCGGCTGGCGCGAGCGCCGGCTGGACCGACAGCATCAATGCCGCCGTGCCCGCAACCAGCGGAGCGGAGAAGCTGGTCCCGATCGACCAGTTGAGGCTGTCGCTGTAGACCGAACTGCCTGGCACCGGCGTCGTCAAGCCGGCGTTGAGCGCCGTGATGATCGGGTACAGGCAGGGCTCGGCGGAACCGATGTTGACGCAGTTGCCAGCCGGTGCGCTTAACGCGATCTCTGGTCCGGCGTCGGAATACCCGGACTTGGTGCCGGCGTGGCGCAGGCCGCCGACCGCGATCACGCCGGGGCAGTTGGCTGGCATTCCGACCGCGCGCCCGCTGCTGTTGCCGGCTGAGGCAATGATCGCGGTACCTGCGGCGATCACCTCACCGATCACCGCCGGATAGCCACTGCCGCAGGCGCCGTCGCTTCCGAGACTGAGGTTGATGAGCGCCGCCTTGTACTCGTTTTGCGGCACGCCCGGCACGTCGAGCCCGGCCGCCCAGCGCATCGCGGCCAGGATGTCGGAGTCGTAGCCGCCGCACTTGCCGAGCACGCGCACCGGCAGCACGCGCACATTGCGGCCCACGCCGGCCATGCCGATGCCGTTGTCGGTCAGCGCGCCGATCAGGCTCGCCGTCTGGGTGCCATGCCACGAGCTGGGTTCTTCGCTGCAACCGGCAAAGGTCGCCGGGTCACTGGCCAGGTCTGCCGCGCTGACGAAGTCGCCCGGATCGCTGGCGTCCGCGTCGCGCCCGTCGCCGTCGCCGGCGACTACGGGGTCGGAAACCATGTCGTAACCCGGCAACAGATTGCCGGCGAGGTCGCCATGGTCGTAGCGCACGCCGGTGTCGAGCACCGCCACGACGACCTCCGGCCTTCCCGTCGTCACTGCCCATGCTGCCTCGGCATTGATGGCCGACAGCACGGCACCGGCCGGCGCCCTCAGATACCACTGCCCGACCACGGGGCCCGGGCTGGCGGGTTGGCCGTCGCCGTACAAGGGATCGTTGGGCGCGCCCAGGCGGTGCCTCCGCTGGTCGATCACGACCGATTCGACATCGCTGTCGGCCGCAAGTCGCTGCACGAGTTGCGCCGAGCTCATCCCGCTCGCGAACATCACCTGGCTTCGATCGGACACATGCCCACCGCCGCGCAGGCTGACGCCTTGGCGCCGGCCGAGCACGTTTGCCCGCTCTACACCGAGCTGGGCAGCGCTCTCGGCGCGGCCGACCGCCGCCAACGCGTGGCGGCGCGCCAGCGGTGCGTCGGCCTTGAAGGTGACGATGACGCGCGCCTGGTCTTGCAGCGCGGGCACCGCAGCGAGCGGCGCCTGCAGCGACAGCGGCGACATCAACACGGCCACGAGCAGGGCAGCCGGCAACAGGGGCAGACGCATCGAGCCTCCAGGCATCGCGAACGAAACGGCCGTCAGTTTAGGGGTCCGCGACCCTGCATCGCCCCCGACGACTGCCGGCGAGCAGCGTCGCGCCGAGCAGAAGTGCGCGCTATTTCGCGGCCATCAGAGCGACGGTCGTGTCGAGCATGCGGTTCGAGAAGCCCCACTCGTTGTCGTACCAGCTCGACACCTTGACCAGGCGCCCGCTGACCTTGGTCAGTGTGGCGTCGTAGGTCGACGACGCCGGGTTGTGGTTGAAGTCCACGCTGACCAGCGGCGCGGTGTTGACGTCGAGGATGCCCTTCAACTCACCCTCGCTCGCCGCCCTCATGATCGCGTCGATTTCGGCGACCGACGTGTCCCGCTTGGCGATGAACGACAGATCGACGATCGAAACGTTGATCGTCGGCACGCGCATCGCGTAGCCGTCGAGTTTGCCGTTGAGCTCGGGCAGCACCAGGCCGACCGCCGCCGCAGCGCCGGTCTTCGTGGGAATCATGCTCATCGTCGCGCTGCGCGCGCGGCGCAGGTCTTCGTGGTAGACGTCGGTCAGCACCTGGTCGTTGGTGTAGGCGTGGATGGTCGTCATCAGGCCCTGCTCGACACCGATGGCGTCGTTCAGCGGCTTGACAAGCGGCGCCAGGCAGTTGGTGGTGCAGCTCGCGTTGCTGATCACCGTGTCGCTCGCCTTGAGCCGCTTGTGGTTGACGCCGTAGACGATGGTGGCGTCGACGTCCTTGCCGCCGGGGGCCGAGATGATGACCTTCTTCGCCCCGCCCTTCAGATGCGCCGAGGCCTTCTCCTTGGTGGTGAACAAGCCGGTGCATTCCATCACCACGTCGACGCCGAGTTCGCCCCACGGCAGGTCGGCCGGGTTGCGAATGGCGAGCACGCGGATGCGGTCTCCGTTGACGACCATGGAGTCACCGTCGACCGACACTTGGCCCGGGAACTTGCCATGGGCGGTGTCGTACTTGGTGAGGTGGGCGTTGGTCTTCGGGTCACCGAGGTCGTTGATGGCGACGATCTGGATGTCGTGCTTCTTGCCGCCCTCGTAGTGGGCGCGGAGGATGTTGCGGCCGATGCGGCCGTAGCCGTTGATGGCGATCTTGATGGTCATGGTCTGAGCTCTCGGGTAGTTACTTGGAAAGAACCTTGCGCACTGTGTCGGCCACGTTCTGAGCCGTGAAGCCGAAGTGTTTGAACAGCACCGGCGCCGGGGCCGACTCGCCGTAGGTGTCGAGGCCCACCACCGCGGCGCAGCCGTATTTCCACCAGCCGTCGGTGACGCCCATTTCCACCGCGACGCGCGGCAGGCCCTGGGGCAGCACGCTCTGCTTGTAAGCGAGGCTCTGGCGGTCGAACACCGTCGTCGAGGGCATGCTGACGACGCGCACTGCGAAGCCGTCCGCTGCGAGCAGTTGTTGCGCGTGCAGCGCGAGCTGCACTTCGGAGCCGGTGGCGACGATCACCGCCTGGGCTTTCCGACGCAGGCCCACTTCGCCCGGCTCGGCGAGCACATACGCGCCCATTGCGATGTTTTCCAGGCCGCTCCGGGGCGCATAGGGCAGGTTCTGCCGACTCAGCAGCAGCGCCGTCGGGCGCGCCTTGTTCTCGATCGCGCAAGCCCAGGCAACGATCGTCTCGGCCGTGTCGGCGGGCCGCCAGACATCGAGACCCGGTATCAGCCGCAGTGCCGCCGCGTGTTCGATGCTCTGGTGCGTCGGGCCGTCTTCGCCGAGGCCGATGCTGTCGTGCGTGAAGACATGGATCACGCGCTGCTTCATCAGCGCCGCCATGCGGATCGCATTGCGGCTGTAGTCGCTGAAGGTCAGGAAGGTCCCGCCGTAGGGGATGAAGCCGCCGTGCAGCGCAACGCCGTTCATGATCGCCGCCATGCCGAACTCGCGCACGCCGTAGTTGATGTGGCGCCCGCCTTTGCCGTCGACCAGTTTCACGCTGCCGTCGTCGGCGAAACGCAGCGGCGGCGTGCTCGCGGTGTTCGTCAGGTTCGAGCCGGTCAGGTCGGCGCTGCCGCCCAGCAACTCCGGCAGCGTCCGCGTGAAGCTCTCCAGCGCGAGCTGGCTCGCCTTGCGGCTGGCGACGGTCTCGGCCTCGCGATGCGCCTCGATCGCCGCGTCGACCACGGCCTGCGTCCAGCCCGCGGGCAGATCGCCTTGCATACGCCGCACGAACTCCAGCGCCAACTCGGGGTGGGCCCTGCCATAGGCTTCGAAGGCGTCGACCCAGCGCGTCTCGGCGGCCAGGCCGCTCGCCCGGGCATCCCACAGCTCGTACACGGTCTCGGGAATCACGAAGGGCTGGTGCGGCCAGCCGAGCGCCTCGCGGGTCAGCCGGACCTCGTCGACGCCCAGGGCCTCGCCGTGCGCCTTGGCGGTGCCGGCGCGATTCGGCGAGCCCTTGCCGATGGTCGTCTTGCAGCAGATCAGTGTCGGGCGGTCGGCGCGCCGGGCGGCGGCAATCGCGGCATCCACCGCGTCGACATCGTGCCCGTCGACGGCGGCAATGACGTTCCATCCATAGGCCTCGAAACGTTGCGGCGTGTTGTCGATGAACCAGGGTGCGACCTTGCCGTCGATCGAGATGCCGTTGTCGTCGTAGAGGGCGATCAGCTTGCTCAGTTTCCACGCGCCGGCGAGCGCGCAGGCCTCATGGCTGACGCCTTCCATCATGCAGCCGTCGCCGAGGAACACGAACGTGTGATGGTCGACGATGGCATGGCCATCCCGGTTGAACTGCTGGGCCAGCAGCTTCTCGGCGAGCGCCATGCCGACTGCGTTGCTGATGCCCTGCCCGAGCGGCCCGGTGGTCGTCTCGACGCCCGGCGTGTGCCCGACCTCGGGGTGGCCCGCCGTCTTGCTGTGCAGCTGGCGGAAGTTGCGCAGCTCGCTCATCGGCAGCGCATAGCCCGTCAGGTGCAGCAGCGCATAGAGCAGCATCGAGCCGTGGCCGTTGGACAGCACGAAGCGGTCGCGGTTGGCCCAGCGCGGGTTGGCGGGGTTGTGCCGCAGGTGGCGGCTCCACAGC
>Ga0209048_10000418_pt1 | contig 46149 bp, 38 predicted proteins | sample FrelakmetCRP12CR_FD_187146 | JGI IMG/M metagenome (GOLD analysis project Ga0209048, IMG submission 187146) | Freshwater lake sediment microbial communities from the University of Notre Dame, USA, for methane emissions studies - CRP12 CR (SPAdes)... | ecosystem: Environmental > Aquatic >...
ACGCCAACCTGGATGGGCTGGGGTTGACTTTGCTCGCCCGGCGCCGCCGGCTGCTCCTCCGCCGCGGCGAAAAGGCCAGATCCAATCAACGCCAGGAAGCCACCGGCTGAGCAAAAACCGAAACTGATTAGGACGCGTGGATTAAAGATGCCGGAGTTGGAAGTATTTTTTTTCCGCATGATGACTTAGCTTGTTACGTTGAATATGGACGAAATGACGGGGAACCATACTGGTTTCCGCCGTCTGCCTGCCCGTTGTGAGCAATATCTGGGCGAGACGCAGGCAACCGGTGACCTCTGGCTTACCCGAGAGCCCGATTGAGATATCGAGTCTTCAAACACCTCGCCCTGAAGGGTGCCCCGGCCGCGACGGGCGTTCTCGATGGGCGTTTCACCGCCCTCACGTCGACGGAACATCGATGTCGGCCTTTAAACACCCGACCGATCCATTCTTGAAACCGCTTCTCGGGCTTCGGCAACCCGGCGCCCTGGCTACTTTCCCCGTGGAGCCACGCTGCCGGGCGTTGCCTTGATCGGCTTCTGCGTGTTGAGATCGGCGTCGATGAAGAAAAAGTGGTCCGGTGGTGCGGCCCAGAGCAAGCGCGTGCTCTTGCTTTTATCGACGTTGCCCACCCGGGCCATCCTCAGTTCGAAAAGCGTTCCGGATCCTGAAAGGACCGCGAAATCGAGCGAGAAGGCCGATATGCGTAGCGTCCTGATTGGACCCGTTCCCGGCAGAACGTTCCCCGACACGTTCCAATTGCCGCCGGTGATCCCGGCTTTTTGCACCGGCGGACTCTGGAAGGTAACCACCCTTTCGTCGAAGGTGAAATCACCCTGGAAGCCGACCAGCTTATTCTTCGCATCGACGGCCGAGGTCGTCACCGCAACGACGAAGTCGTTCTTCGATGAATCGACCGTGACGTCGGGCAGGGAGACCGTCGCTACCGTCCCAGGAATATCCTTGGAACTCGCATCGCCCGATTGCGCATGCACCGTAATAGCTCCGGAGAAAGCGCAGATAGCCAGAGAGAATAATGGAAGAAAGAACTTTTTCATGATCTGTCCTTGGATGAAGTGAATTGAGATTATTCTTAAGGCGCGACCTCGTAGATGTCGAGCTTTTTCGGATGTTTGAACTGAAGACAACTCCGAATGTTTTTGCGACCGAGCAAAGGAAACGAGGTGAGATTTGGATTTAACAGAAGGTAACTCCGAAAGCGTTCTGTAAAGTCTTTGGTCCTGGAGGCGCTGGCTTACTTGCGCCCCTGCACCTTGCCAGGCGCTGCGGTGCCAGGTCTCTGCGTTTTCAGATCTGCGTCGATAAAGATGAACTGGTCTGGTGGCGCCGCCCAGAGCAATGGTGTGGTTTGCGCTTCCTTGCTCACCTTCTTTATCCTCAATTCGAATAGCGTTCCAGTCCCCGAGAGCGGCTTGAAGTCATTTGAGTAGGCCGAGACGCGCAACGTCCGGATCGGTCCGTTTCCCGCCAGAACGTTCCCCGACACGTTCCAATTGCCGCCGGTAATCCCCGCCTTCTGCACCGGCTCGCTCGCGAAGGTGATCACTCTCTCGTCGAAGGTGAAATCACCCTGGAACCCAACCAGCTTGTTCTTTCCGTCAATGGCCGAGGCCGTCACCGCAACTACGAAGTTCGTTCTCGGTTGATCGGCGGCGACTTCCGGCAGAGCTACCTCTACGACCGTCGCAGGAACCTCATCGGCCGCCTCTGGGGCCGGGCCGATCCCACGAGGGTTAGCATAAGGAGTCGCGCAGTCGCCGAAGACCACCGTGTCGAAATTCTGGCCGCTCTGCGTGCTCCCAAGCGGTGAATACGACAGGCTCGCTGGACTAAAGCTATACTTTCCAACATTGGCGATCCCAGTTGAGAGGCCAAGGAAGAATCGCTGAATCGCGATGACGTCGGTGGTATTGACCCCGCCACTGGCATTCACATCCGCTGCCGTCAACCGGCATCCGGTAAGAAGGGTGACACCGAGGAAATGCCGTTGCGCGGCGATCACATCCGTGGTGTTGACTCCCGAGGAGCCCGGGAGCCGGGCGGCCTTGGTCGGCGTCACGGTAAAGCTCCCGCTGGAAGCGAGACCGGTAAAGGAGTAGTTCCCGGAGCCGTCGGAGGTCGTTGAGCCCCCGGAAGTCCCAGTCAGGGTCATCGTCACACCGGCCAGGGCGGCCCCGGACGGACCCGCCGTCGTGCACTGGCCGACAGCTCCTAAGAGATCAGCTGTTGCTGCCTGGATGGTGGTGATGCTGCCTGGTGGTGTACTTCCTGGTGCGCTGAGGTTGAGATCGGCGTCGATAAAGTAAAAGTTATCCGGGTCTGGTTTCCAGACCAATGGGGTCGTAGCACCGGAAGTACTGCTAACTCTGGTCATGTTTAGGCTGTACAGAATCCCGGACCCTGAGAGCGGTGTGAAGTCGTTCGAGAAGGCCGATACGCGCAGCGTTCTGATCGGGCCTGCGCCCGGCAGGACGTTGCCCGACACGTTCCAATTGCTGGAGGTAAGTCCAGCTGGCTGCACCGGTGGGGTTTGGAAGGTGACCACCGTTTCGTCGAAGGTAAAATCCCCCTGAAACCCAATCAGATTATCACCGGCATTGATCGCCGAGGTGACCACAGGCTGGGTGAAGTTGGTCACAGATAAGTCGATGGTTGTTATAGGTAAAGAGACGGTTGCGACAAGAGGGACTGGAGTTGGTGTAGGTGTTGGACTCGGGGTTGGTGTTGGTGACGGTGTTGGACTCGGGGTTGGTGTTGGACTTGGGGTTGGTGTTGGCGAGGGTGTCGCGGTAGGACTTGGAGTTGGGGTAGGACTTGGAGTTGGCGTCGGTCCTGCCACCACGTTGAAGGCATAGACTTTGTTGTCCGTTGCGTAGTAGATGCGTCCGCGGGCTACAATACCGGTATTGAAGTTGCGCGCACCGGCCATTAATTCGTTGGCACCCCCGCCTGCATAAACCACGGCGCCCGTGTCACCATTGTAACCGTGCAAGCGTTGGTCGGAGCCGGCGGCCCACACGATCATATTATTAGTTCCGTCGGTCGAAGTGACGAAGGGCGAAGTGCGGCCGCTGGAGGCCACGCTCCATCCGGTGGCGATGGTGGGCGGATTAGTCGCGGTAATCTTGAAAGCGGTGAGCGCGTTGCTGCCACGAAGAACGACGTACGTGCCCAGACTCGTCCGGTAGGTGGCCGCCGCCTGGATGATGGTACCGTCAACCGAAGCCGATGCCACGGGTGCGGTGATACCGCCGAGAGTGTTGCGATTGATCAAGTAAGCATTGCCATCTTTGCCCAGCGCGACCACCAAGGCTGAAGGGGTGGCGCCGGGCACGTCCACCAGGATTGGTCCGGAACCGCCGAGATCCGTGTCGCCGGTGTCGAGCGCTTGCCAGTTGGTCGGTGCCCAGTAATCAGTGGTCGCGCCGCTAAAAACCGGGCCCGGTTGCAGGCGGATAATGGCCTCATTTCCGCCCCAGGTAACGGTCCCGCCCATGGCATTACCCGTGGTGACAAAGATGTTAGTGCCGTCGCTCGCGATGCCCCCGGGCCCCCAACTACCCGCTTTTGTTGCCGTCGTCGCCCAGGAGAGGATGCTGGCGGGATTACTTATCTGCACTCCGACCACACGCCCGTGGTAATTGTTGGCATCGCCAAAATAGCCGCCGTAGGGGACGTAGACTATGGAACCCAGAAGGCCGAGCGCGCCGCGCTGGCTTTGCCAGGATGAGTTGAAGCCGGATATCGAAGCGTTTACATCCACCGGCCACCCGGGATTGGTCGCGCCGGTATCGACGTTCAACGAGAAGATCAGATTATTGGGACCGGTGACCACCGCATCGAAAAACAGGGAACGTGAGGCCAAATCGAACACCGGCGTTCCGGTAATTCCAACCGGGCTGATATTGCCCAAGCTCGATTGCGGTGTGCCGACGTTCCGCTGCCAGATGATCGCGCCAGTGGCGGCATCGAGGGCATAAACATTGTCCGACTCGGTCACGGCAATGACCATGGCCGCGCCGCCCGGGCCGTTCTCAATGTAGAGCGGCTGGGCATAAACGTTGCCCACGATCGTGCCGTTAAAGCTCAAGTCGCGCGTCAGATTGGCCGCGGCCGCCAGCGTGAAAGCCGAATCAATATACAGACCATCACGCGAAGGATTGTTGTGGTGCTGGGTGACGTAGATGCCGGCCGCGGGGGTCGCAGGGATCGCGGGAGCTGCGCGTAGAACCGCACTCAAGGCTGCAACGCCCAAACCAGCGGCTACGAGCGAAAAAGTCGAGAATAGATGCTTCCAGCGCCAACATTTTTTCATATCGATGTCCCTTTTCCCCCTCAAGTAATGTTGGGGCGAATATTAAAGCATCTTTTACCGGAAAAACCAAGGTAAAACGGATCGCGCCTCGAGCGTGTTATGGACTGGCCCGGGCGCGCAAGGGAGGGCCGAAGGCCCGGAGAGTTGCCGTTTCCGGGCGGCGCCGGCGAAGACTGCCAGGGCAGTCGTGATCGCGCAGAAAAGCGCCCGGATCAAAGGTGGTGACGGGTCGTGGGGCGTGGCGATCGGGCCGAAGTTGCAGGTCAAAGCTGCCATCGAACCTGAAGGGTCACGAGCCGCGGCGCGCCGATCGAAATGAGTCCGTCGGCTGATTTGCCGGTTTCGATTTGGGTATCAAATAGATTTTCGATTCGAATCGCTGCCGAGCCGCGCTGCGAAAACTGGTACATCACTGCGGCGTCGAGGGTCGTGAAGGGAGCGAGCACGCGGGAGTTCTGATCGTCCTCGAACTGCCGGTCGCTGTAGCGAAGTTCCGCGTTCACGACCCATTTCGCGGTCGGCGTCCACTCGATGCCGCCGATGAAAACGTTCTCCGGGGTTTGCGCGAGCAATTTTCCTGTGAGCGCGCGATCGGCGGCTCCCGCTATTGTCGGATGCGTGAACAAGTAACTGCCTTTCAATCGCACCGATGAAATAAGTTGCCATTCGGCCGTGGCTTCGAAGCCCGGCGCGATCACAAGATCCACATTCTGCCGCTGCCGCAAGACGCCGCCGCCGGGACTGCTGCCGATGGTGACGTTGGTGACGGCGTCTTCCATTCGATTGAGAAAGACGGTTCCCGCCACGCGAAATGTCTGGCTCGCCTGCCACTCCGCGGCGACTTCTCCGCCGATCAAATGTTCTGGTTTCAGATCGGGATTGGCGTTCGTGACATCGTTGCCAACGCGGAACGGCCGGTAAAGTTCATTGAGTGTCGGCACTCGGAAGCCGGTATAGATAGCGCCCCGAAGCGCGAGGGCGTCCGTCGGCTTCACGCGGGCGCCGATGCGGCCATTTATTTCGTCGCCATCGCGATCCGCGAACTGTGAGTCGGTGATCACGGCGCCCGTAGCGCGCACTGTTTCTTTGCGAAAGCCATCGAAGAGCTGCCAATGATCAACCCGGAGGCCGCCAACAATTGTCGTGTTCGGAGAAACGGACCAGGTGTCTTCGGCAAAGATGCCGGCGAAAAGCTGCTCACCACCCGCCCGGCGCAGGCGCGTGAACTCGATGCCGTTCCAGAAGAACGCTTCGTTTGTTTCGCCTCCAACCCAACGCGTGTCGGCGCCGAGCGTAAGCTTGTGACTGGCGCCGGCCGCCATACTCCAGACGACGCTACCGCCGGCAGCATTGGCGGGCACATCGAATTGATCCAGAGCCGGTATTTCGACATCGCGCGTCGCATTCACCGAGCTGAAAGTGCTGCTGAACCGCCGAGTTTGTCCGTACGCGCTGAGCTTCAACTCCCCTTGCCGTGCCGGAAACTTTTCGGTGAAGACCGCGCTGATATCGCTGCCGACGGTTTCGTTGTGCGTGAAAAGCGTGCCGTTCCCGCGTTCATCATCAAAGCGCCGACCCTGCAGGCGGAGCGAAGTGTTTGTGTCGATTTGCCATTCGGTCCGAAGGTCGAACAGGTCGGAATCGGCGCTCGCGTTGTTGTCCACCCGGCCACGCTGATCCGGCGCGATCACGGGATAACCGCCGGTCGAAAAGCGTTCCGTGAAGATGGCCGCGGCAAACGGCGGATGAACGACCGTTGCGTCGAGCGATGCTTCATACGTGTCGGCATTGCCGATCGACCCCTCCACGAAACCCGAGGTCGCATCCATCGGTTCCGACACGAGAAAAATCGTCCCCGCGAGTGCTACATTCCCGAATAACCCTGCTCCGCCGCCCAGATTCACGAGGACCGATTCGACCGACGCAGGTGGCACCTGACTCCACAGCACATAGCCAGCGAACGGGTCGTTGAGCGGAATGCCGTCGAGGAGCACGAGCGTGCGTCCCGCGCCGCTCGGCCCGAAGTTGCGCAGCGTTACTCCCTGTGTCGTCGGATTCGCGGTGCGACTGCTGCTGCGGCGAAACAGACTGAAACCCGGTACCTCGGCGCGCAGAATATCATCGAGCCGAAGCTGTGGCGCGTGGCGAAGCTCCTCCTTGTCTACCACATCAATGCTGAAAGGGGCTCCCGATTCCACATTTGGAAGGCGGTCAGCCTCGACCACAACCCGATCGAACGCAGCCTCCTGACCATGGGCCGAGACTATCACCGCAGCAGCAAGACACGCCGCCCAAATCAGCGTCGCCCTTCTGGCTGATGCGCATGAGCGACTCTTAGTGAGACTCCTATTCTGGCCTCGCCGATTGCATCGTGACTTCAACGTATTTCCGCTGGACAAGAAATCACTAATCCGCCGGCAAGCCACCATGGAGATTTAGTTCGTCAGCTGTTTCCTTCGACCGGCGACAGCGAAGACTACCAAGGCAGCCGTGATCGCGCAGAAAAGAATGGGCGTGCGCGCCGGCAGGAGCGGTCCCACAACGCCCATGAAATCAATCTCGCCGGTCCGGCCGGCCGGTCCCGCGTACCAGAGGAGAAGGTAAAGCACCTCGAAAAGTTTGCTGCTGCCGCTCCAGACCCCGAGGGCCAGCGCCATCGTGGGGATGAAAAGCGCGCCGACCATCCATGCGATCAGACCAAGCTGCTCGCCCGCGACGAGCAAACGCACTCCGGTGCCGCTTCCGGTCAGGATCGCGATAATAACGCCAGCGAGCCAGCAGGCCGGCAATTGCCGCCGCAGCGGATGGGCGGTCGAAAAGACCAACTGATCGGTCCGGAGACGCGTCTCGCGCGTTCCCATCGCGCTCCATATCAGCAGAGGCCAGATCCACGCCGCGACCAGGAGGCCACGGGATACGGGAACCGGGCTGAAGAGCCCGGCCACGACCAATCCTACGGCGACGAGATACCACCACAGACTGATTCCGTGCAGCGCGAGCCGAAGCTCGGCCAGAACCATGAAGATGAAACTGAAACGGGGCTGCTTCGTGAGCGGGCGCAGCGAGAAGGAGTGCGTTTGGTTGGAAGTGACCGCACCTTCACCTGCTTCGGGTTGCGCTGGTGCCATTTTCCGCGAGTGCTTCGATCTCTCGTAAGCGGGATCAAAGCGCCGAAAGAAGAGCGCGGCGAACAAGCCCAGACCCAGCGCGACCCCCAGCCATAGAATCCGGCCAACAATGACCTCACTCGTCCAGTGAACGCCATCCCAGTGAAACGTAGTCAGGTCCCAATATTGCCCCGCGCTTTTGAAGTTGAGGCCCAGATTGAAAGTCGCCTTGGCGGTCGAGCCGGGAAAAGCGGTTTCGCAGGCGGCCGCGATCCCGGGAATGAGGACGCCAACTCCGAAGAGGTCGTTGGCGCTGGAATGCAACGGATCATTCGAGCCACCCAGCCGGGTGCTAAGAGCCGCTACCCAGAGAAAAAAATAAGCAGCGTTACCGAGACCGCCCCGCAGCCACGGGATCGTTTCAAAGAGGATGGCAAGCGCGGCGACGACGGCCATGACCGGCAAGGAGACAAAGACAAGCGGTGCCAGAAGTTGCCCGACCTGGATAGCGACATCTTCATGGCGGACAAACTGCATGACGCAGCCTACGACGGCCATGACACCTACAATCACGGCCAGGACGGCGAAGTTACTTAACGCCTTGCCCAGGGTATACAGCGGTTTGGTCACGCTGGTGGCGGCGAGGATCTGTCCGACCCTCGTCTGGACGTCGCGATCCATGCAGTTCTTCACCAGATAGAAGCCGGCGAGCGAGAGAAAGGGCGAGATCAACAGGGCCATGAGACTGCCGAGATAAGCGGAGTTGTAGACGCCGCGATGACCGCTGATCGCCAGCGTGGCGTAGGAAGAATGATTCGGCGGTATGAAGATGTAGGCGACGTAAAGAGTCAGCCCAAGGGTAATGAGAAAGCCGTAGCTGCGGGTCCGCTGGAGAAAATCGGCTCGGGCCAGATGGTAGAGTGTGCGCAGGCTTCTCACGCGATGATTTCTTTCCTGCGTGAGATCCAGAAAAGATAGGCATCCTCGAGCGTGGCTGCCTGCGGGACGGCGCCAGAGCCGGGGGCTGCTTCGGCGACAATGCGCAAATGCACGCCGTCGCTGCGATGCATTGTGCTACTCGTTAGGTATTGTTGCCTCAGGGCCGGAAGTTCTGCGCTCGGCACCACTCTTTCCCAGACTTTGCCTTCCACGGATCGAAGTAACTCTTCCGGCGCGGCCGAGACAACGAGTTGACCATGCGCGATCAGGGCGATGGTGGTCGCGCATGCCTCCACATCGGAAACAATATGAGTGGAGAGAATAACGATGCGTTCGCCCGATAATTCCGAGAGCAAATTGCGAAACCGGACTCGCTCTTCCGGATCCAGCCCGGCGGTCGGCTCATCCACAATGAGCAGCTGGGGATCGTTCAGAAGCGCCTGGGCGATGCCGACACGTTGTTTCATCCCGCCTGAATAGCCTCCAAGGGGTCGCTTCCGTGCCTCAACCAGATTGACCACGACCAATAACTCCTGAATCCGCCTCTGGGCCGTTTTCCGATCAAGACCCTTGGCTGCGGCGAGATATTCAAGGAACTCCACCGCGTTCAGGTTTGGATAAACGCCGAAATCCTGTGGAAGATAACCGAGCACGGCGCGGACGCTGTTCGGCGAACGGGCGATATCCGTTCCGTTCCAGGTCACCTTTCCTTCCGTCGGTTTGGTGATGGTCGCCAGGATGCGCATGAGAGTCGATTTGCCCGCGCCGTTGGGTCCGAGCAGGCCGAGAATGCCCGGGCCGGCCTCGAGGGTAAAATTCCTCAGGCCCCAGACCTTGCGCTGGTAAAGCTTGCCGACACCTTCGAGTGATAACTTCATATTTCACCGCCCAAGATTGCGGCCAGATCGGATTGTTTCATCTCCGCGACGGATCAATAGCGGTAGGACGCTACCAGCACGATCAACCGAACGAACATGCGTTTCATAACAGGTCCATTGTAGCGGCGCTTCTGGGAAGCGCCCGGAGTAATCGTCGAAACCTTTACGGCGGCGCGTAGCCCCGGGCGCTTCCCAGAAGCGCCACTACATTATTGTCCCTGCAAATTCGAGCACGCGAGTCGCCCACCACGGCGGGCAGGCAGTGCGCTCCCCAATCGTCATTCGATTGACTTCTCCCTCGCCGATGCGCGACTGTTCTCCGATGGAGTGTCCGTTCGATAGCGAAAAAAAGCCCGCCTATTACGGCAGTTATCTCGCGGTCGACAAACTTCTCGGTCTGCAAGTTCCGCTTAGCCTGATCGAAGGCAAGCTCCATGCGCATGATGAGATGCTGTTCATCATCGTCCATCAAACCTACGAGCTTTGGTTCAAACAAATCCTCCATGAGCTTCGTGCCTGTTGCGAAGTCTTGCAGCAACCGTCCGCGGACGACAATGGCCCCGACATGAACGTCGTGACCCTCCGGTTAAAACGAATCGTCGAGATCTGGAAGCTGTTGAACCAGCAGGTGGACGTGCTGGAGACCATGACGCCGCTGGATTTTCTCGATTTCCGTTCAGCCCTCGAGGGCGCCTCGGGTTTTCAGAGCACTCAGTTCCGGCAAATCGAAGCGACCCTGGGTCTGCGGATGGAAAACCGTTTCCGGCCCGACTATTACAAGCACACTGAAATGGGAGGCTTTAGTCCGGCAGACTACCGCGTCATCGCGGAAGCCGAAAAAACGATCACCCTCCTGGGGTTGGTCGAGAAGTGGTTGGGACGGATGCCATTCCTCGATGAATCGTTCTGGAAAGACTGGGATGAACAACAAGTTGATGGAAAGCGGAACACCAGGGAACTCAAATTCTGGAATCAATATCGGACGCTCTACGAAGCGAGCCTCTCTGATCGTGATGAGAAAGGAGACCTCCTCGCCAGGTTCGACGAGACGTTTTTCACAGCCGGTGCGGGCGATTTCTCACCCGCCTCACTTCGATCGGCTCTTTTTATCATGCTCTACCGCGATGAACCGCTTTTCCGTCTCCCGTTTGCACTCCTCAACTCCTTGATTGAGATCGACGAGCAGTTGGGAAACTTTCGCTATCGCCATCTGCAAATGGTCCGGAGAATGATCGGAACGCGGATCGGTACCGGCGGTAGCACCGGCGAGCAATATCTCCAGGGGGCGGTAAACAAGAATTACATCTACCGGGAGTTGGCCGGCATCATCACTTTTCTAATCGAGCGACGCAATCTACCTCAGCTACCCAGGCGCTTGCACCAGGCCTTACGCTTTAGTTCTGAGGCAAAGTGAATTGCAGGGTCAGGCAGCGCGCTTTCCAACCGCCTGCCGGATACGGCGGGCAGCAACGCCGCCCTCCGCTTGAGCGGTGAAGAGAAAAGCGGCAGATAAACGGCCGCACTCCAAAACGCCAGCGCCTCACGTGCGCTCAAATAGCGGCCACGTTTTGGACTCCGACCGCTGAATGCTTTCGCAAGCGGGAGGGATTGGCATCGGCCCCGGCGGGAGAAGGCTCGTCGCTACAGCTCGTGAACTACACCAACCCCTGATCCATCATCGCGTTTGCGACCTTCAGGAAGCCGGCGATGTTTGCGCCGTTCACGTAGTTGCCGGGCGTGCCGTACTTTTCGGCCGTCCGGTGGCAGACTTCGTGGATCGTGCGCATAATGTTGAAAAGGCGCGTGTCCACTTCTTCGCGCGTCCACGAGATGCGCATACTGTTCTGCGCCATTTCCAGACCGGAAGTCGCCACCCCGCCGGCGTTGGCGGCTTTCCCCGGACCGAAGAGGATCTTGGCCGCGAGGAACTGATTCACCCCGTCGATCGTGGTCGGCATGTTCGCGCCCTCCGAGACGACGTAGACGCCGTTTTTCAGGAGATTGGTCGCATCTTTCCCGTTGATCTCGTTCTGCGTTGCGCTCGGGAACGCGCATTCGGCCTTGTGATTCCAAAGAGGATTATGATCGAGTTTCGAATCCGCGGGCGTGAATTTCGCACCCTTGAATTTATCAGCATATTCGGAGATTCGGCCACGGCGGTTGTTCTTCAGGTCCATCACGAATGCGAGTTTTTCACGGTCGACCCCGGCTTCGTCGTAAATGTAACCAGTGGAGTCAGAGAGCGTGATGGCCCTGGCCCCTAACGAAATGAGTTTGTCGACCGTGTACTGTGCGACATTGCCGCTTCCCGAAACGAGGCAGGCTTTGCCCTTCAACTCTTCCTTGCGCGTTTTGAGCATCTCGCCGGCAAAATAGACTGCGCCATATCCCGTCGCTTCAGGACGGATGACGGAGCCACCCCAGGTAAGTCCTTTGCCCGTCATGACGCCGGTGAACTCGTTCCTCAGTCTCTTGTACATTCCGAAGAGAAATCCGATCTCGCGCGCGCCAACGCCGATGTCGCCCGCCGGCACGTCCGTATCCGGACCGATGTGCCGGAACAGTTCGCACATGAAGGCCTGGCAGAAACGCATCACTTCACTGTCGCTTTTCCCTTTCGGATCAAAGTCGGCGCCGCCTTTGCCGCCGCCCATCGGCAGGGTAGTGAGCGCGTTCTTGAACACCTGCTCGAAGGCGAGGAATTTGAGGATGCCGAGATTAACCGAGGGATGGAAACGGAGACCGCCTTTGTACGGTCCGATCGCGCTGTTCATTTGGATGCGGAACCCGCGGTTCACTTGCAGCTCACCCTGGTCGTTCTGCCAGGGAACGCGGAACATGATGACGCGCTCCGGCTCGATGATCCGCTCGATGATCTTTGCTTTCCGATACTCCGGATGGCGATCCAGAACCGGCGCGAGCGACTCGAGGACTTCGTGGACGGCCTGGTGGAATTCGGGTTCCGACGGGTTCTTGGCCTTCACCTCGGCCATCAACGTTGTGACTTGGTCTTTCATGGAAGCTGGACGGTATGTCAGACCGGGAAAAAAAACAGAACTAAAATTTGCAATCCATCTTCGATTTCTTTTCGGCAGGTTCGCTAAGGGTGATATAATATGCTGTGGAGAAAACGGTTGCTAAATTTCGCGATTTCGCCGAAGCCGAAAAGGCGGATCGCGAATTTTATCGCAAGCTTTCTGGTCCGGAACGTCTGGATATCCTTCTGCAATTAAGCAAGCATGAGCCTCAGCGTCGATTTGAGAGAGTTTATCGGGTTATTAAACTCCCACGGCGTTGAGTACGTAATCGTGGGCGCTCACAGTCTGGCTTTTCACGGCCGGCCCCGGTACACGGGTGACCTCGATATCCTGGTCAGGCCCTCGGCGGAGAACGCTAAAAAGATTGCGACCGTTTTAGTTGAATTCGGTTTTGCTGAAAGCGATTTCAAATCGTCGGACTTCGTTGAACCTGGTCAAATCATTCAACTCGGCCGCATTCCAAACCGAATTGATCTGCTCACCGGAATTTCCGGGGTCGCCACCGGCGCGGCCTTTGAAACGAGGATACCAACCGAGCTGGCTGGGGTTCCGGTGTTTATGCTCAGCAAAGATCTGCTCATTCAAAACAAACGCGCCGTGGGGCGTCCGCAAGACCTTGCCGATCTTGACGCGTTGAGTTGAACAGAGCGGTTCCGGCGAAAGCAAAACAGCCGGGCCCTTGCGAGCCCGGCTGCTGTTAATACTTTAGCTAAACGAGTAGCTGACCGGCTCGGGTCTAGTAGTCCATTCCGCCACCCATGCCGCCGCCCATTCCACCACCCATGCCAGGAGGCATGCCGCCACCTTTTTCCTTTTCAGGCATTTCGGTGATGATGGCTTCGGTCGTGAGCAGAAGGCCGGAGATCGAAGCCGCGTTTTGCAACGCGCTGCGAGTCACCTTGGTCGGATCGACCACGCCGGCTTTGACCAGGTCTTCGTATTCACCGGTCGCGACGTTGTAACCTTCGTTGCCTTTGCGCTTCTTCACTTCCTGCACGATGAGCGCGCCTTCCTGACCCGCGTTATCCGCGAGCTGACGGAGAGGCTCTTCAATCGCGCGGCGAATGATGGCTACGCCAACTTTTTCATCGCCTTCGAGATCGAGCTTATCAAGGGCCCGCTGCGCGCGGATCAGAGCGACGCCGCCACCAGGGACGATGCCTTCTTCCACGGCGGCGCGAGTCGCATGCAACGCGTCCTCGACGCGAGCTTTCTTTTCCTTCATCTCGGTTTCGGTGGCAGCACCGACGTTAATCACCGCGACACCGCCCGCGAGTTTCGCGAGGCGTTCCTGGAGCTTCTCCCGATCGTAATCGGAAGTCGTCTCTTCAATTTGACGACGGATCTGGCCCACGCGCCCCTGAATGTCGGACTTCTTGCCTTCGCCTTCCACGACGGTGGTGTTCTCCTTGTCAATCGTGACGCGTTTGGTACGCCCTAAGTCCTCGAGCTTTACGTTCTCGAGTTTAATTCCGAGGTCCTCGGTGATGCACTGACCGCCGGTCAGGACCGCGAGATCTTCCAGCATCGCCTTGCGACGATCGCCGAATCCCGGGGCCTTAACGGCTGCCACCTGCAGAGTGCCGCGGAGCTTATTCACGACGAGAGTTGCGAGCGCTTCGCCTTCCACGTCTTCCGCAATGATGAGCAACGGACGTCCGGCTTTCGCGACTTTCTCAAGCAGCGGCAGCATGTCCTTCAAGCTCGAGATTTTTTTCTCGTGAATGAGGATATACGGATTGTCGAGGACTACTTCCATCGCTTCAGCGTTGGTGACGAAGTAGGGAGAGAGGTAACCCTTGTCGAACTGCATGCCTTCGACCACGTCGAGGCTGGTTTCGATCGACTTGGCCTCTTCCACGGTAATCGTTCCGTCCTTGCCTACCTTATCCATGGCGTCGGCAATAATTTCGCCGATGGTGCGATCCCAGTTGGCGGACACGGTCGCAACCTGCGCGATTTCCGTGCGGTCGCTTACTTTCTTCGAGATCTTCGCGAGCTCGGCCACAATGGATTCCACGGCCTTGTTGATGCCCCGCTGAAGGGAAGTTGGATTCGCGCCGGCGGTGACGTTGCGGAGACCTTCTTTGTAGATGGACTCAGCGAGGACAGTCGCCGTGGTGGTGCCGTCGCCAGCGATATCGGAAGTCTTGGAGGCGACTTCGCGCACGAGCTGGGCGCCCATGTTTTCATAAGGATCTTCGAGTTCGATCTCTTTCGCCACGGTCACACCATCCTTGGTGATCGTCGGGCTGCCGAATTTCTTGTCGAGGATGACGTTGCGGCCGCTCGGTCCGAGGGTCGCTTTCACAGCGCGAGAGAGTTTCTCGATGCCGCGAAGAAGCGCATGCCGCGCATTTTCATCGAATTGTAATTGTTTAGCTGCCATATGTCTTAGTGGTTGGTTTCTAGTTGAGAGTTGAGATACGGGATTAACCAATGATGCCGAGGATGTCGTCCTCGCGCATGATCAAATAGGACTCGCCGTCCACTTTAATCTCGGTGCCGCCGTACTTCGAGATGAGCACCTTGTCGCCTTTTTTGACGGTGAACTCGACCTTATGGCCTTCTTCGTTCACTTTGCCGGTTCCGAGAGCGACGACTTTGCCCTCTTGCGGTTTTTCTTTGGCGGTATCGGGAATGATGATGCCGCCCTTTTTGGTTTCTTTCTCTTCGATCGGCTGCACGAGCACACGATCCCCGAGAGGTCTTACGTTAATTGCCATGTGTAATTACTCCTTCTGCTTTGTTGGTTAATGCCGGTAGTCGCGGGGATGTTTCCCAACGAGCATCGGCAAATTGTTATGATTTATCGTCAGTTGTCCCCGGCTGCTGCCGCTGTTGCAAAACGTCGATCAGCTCATCGGCGTACCTCACTGCTCGCCCCGCGACGGAGTTGGTTCCCTTGTCACCCGCGCTGAGCAGTCCTACGGCCATCCTGATGGCAAAGTATTCGCGCTTGCTCAGACCCTGGGAATTCGGGTCGTCCCCCTTCTTCGGAAATGCTGGAGCACTGGGATCGGTCTTCATATGATTTGAGCTGCAGTTTTCGTGATCTATTTCTTCTTGTTCTCATCGACGACCTCAAACTCGGCGTCGACTACGTCGCCCTGGTCTTTCCGTGGACCCTCGTCCTGTGCCTGAGCCTGGGGACCACCAGCGCCCGCCTCAAAACCCGGCGCGGGTCCGGCGCTCGCGGCTGCCTGCTTGTAGAGGTCGGCGCTGACTTCCTGGAATTTGTTTTGGAGATCGTCGTAGGTTCGCTTCATCGCGTCGGTATCGTTCTTCTCGATCGCCTCACGAACAGCTTTGATGGCCTCTTCAACCTGTTTCCGTTTCTCTTCCGGAACTTTGTCGCCCAGATCCTTCAACTGCTTTTCACTCTGATAGGCAAGCGTATCGGCGTTGTTCTTGATCTCGATCGCTTCCTTGGCCTTCTTATCTTCCTCAGCGTGCAACTCGGCGTCGCGCTGCATTTTCTCGACTTCTTCCTTGCTCAAGCCTGAGCTGCCGGTGATGGAGATTTTCTGCTCCTTACCCGTGCCCAGGTCTTTCGCGGAGACGTGGAGGATGCCGTTGGCATCGATATCGAAGGTAACTTCGATTTGGGGCGTGCCCCGAGGGGCCGGCGGGATGCCGTCAAGGTGAAAGGTGCCAAGGTTCTTGTTGTCGCGTGAGAGCGGACGTTCACCCTGCAACACTTTGATCTCCACCCCGGGCTGGTTGTCGCTGTAGGTCGAAAAGATCTGCGACTTGCGGGTTGGAATCGTCGTGTTGCGTGGAATCATCGGCGTAGCGACACCGCCCGCGGTCTCGATCGCGAGGGTAAGCGGAGTTACGTCGAGCAGGAGCACGTCCTTTACGTCACCCTTGAGCACGCCACCCTGAATGGCCGCCCCGATGGCCACGACCTCGTCCGGGTTCACCCCCTTGTGAGGCTCTTTGCCAATCAAGGTGCGCGCGGTCTCGATCACCTTGGGCATGCGCGTCATTCCACCGACGAGCACCAGCTCGTTAATGTCTTTTTCGGAGAGCTTCGCATCAGCCAGGCAATCCTTGACCGGCTTCACCGTGCGTTGAAAAAGCGGGTCCGTCAGTTGCTCAAGTTTTGAGCGGGTTAACTTCTTTTGGATATGCTTCGGTCCACTGGCGTCGGCCGTGACGAAAGGCAGGTTGATCTCGTATTCCTGCACGGAAGAAAGGGCGATCTTGGCCTTCTCCGCTTCTTCCTTGATGCGCTGGAGCGCGTCCGGCTGCTTCGAAAGATCGATACCGCTATCCTTCTTGAACTCGCCGACGATCCAATCAACCAGAACGTTATCCCAGTCATCGCCGCCGAGGTGAGTATCGCCGTTGGTCGCCTTCACTTCGAAGACGCCGTCGCCGATTTCCAGCACGGAAATATCGAAAGTGCCGCCGCCAAGATCATAGACGGCGATCTTCTCGTCCTTCTTCTTGTCGAGTCCGTAAGCCAGCGAGGCCGCGGTCGGTTCGTTAATAATGCGGAGAACTTCGAGACCGGCGATCTTTCCGGCGTCTTTGGTCGCATTGCGTTGAGAATCGTTGAAGTACGCGGGCACGGTGATCACGGCTTGCGCGATCTTTTCGCCGAGTTTTGCTTCGGCATCGGACTTCAGTTTCGCGAGAATCATCGCGGAAATTTCTGGCGGTGAGAATGTCTTTTTCTCCCCGTTCACCTCCACTTGCACGTGCGCGTCGCCATTCGCTGCCTTCACGATTTTGTACGGGACGCGATGCTCTTCTTCGCGGACTTCGTCGAACTTCCGGCCCATGAACCGTTTGATTGAGAAAACGGTGTTAGCAGGGTTCGTGACGGCCTGACGTTTTGCGGCTTGACCGACGAGTCGTTCGCCGTTCTTCGCAAAAGCGACGATCGAAGGCGTCGTCCGCGCGCCCTCGCTATTTTCCAAGACTACCGGGTCGCCGCCCTCCATGACAGACATGCAGGAGTTGGTGGTGCCCAAATCGATACCTAAAACTTTAGCCATAAAAGATGAATCCTTTTCGTGAACGGAATCGTTCGCGGTCTATTCAGCAATCCATATTCCGCGACAAACGATCTGTATAAAGCATTTGTAAACAATAGCTTACGGAAACATCTTGTTTCAAACCATCGCCAAAGAGTGACAATATGACTCAGTTTGACAAAGCGGGCAGCGTCTTGCTGTCACACGCTGAGCCCGAAGAGCGAGTGAGACTGCCAACCGATTCGCTTCCCCAAACTTTGAGCGACCAGCGCCGTGATTTCACGAAACAGTCCGCCGTTAATCCGGTATGTCTCCTGCTTCGTAGATCGTTCCATGCAACAAACAGGCGGATCGACGCTTTCGGCCCAGGAAGAGAGCCGGGACATCATCTTCGCCTGCCAGCACTGCGCAGCATCGTTCGTAGTCGATTCCGCCGCGGCGGGGATAACAATCGATTGTCAGAAGTGTGGCAAGCCGACCAGTGTTCCAAATCTGGCTCTCGCCGCCGCTGCTGAAAACGCCATCAGGATTTCCGAATTGCAGCGCCAGCTCAAGGAGAACGAATCACAGCGCGTTGAAATAACCAGCCATATTAACCAGATCAGTATCCAACTTCATCGCTGGCAGCTCCGCCTTCAGACGTTGAAAGAGCGCCAGCAAAAGCTTCAGACCGGGCTGGCGGAGATCTGCGGCCCACCTGCGGATAATCAAACTACTCGGTCCGCAGCGCAGTCATCGGGCTGACCCTGGTCGCGCGTCGAGCTGGCAGATAACAAGCTAGCAAGGCGGCGGCTGAGAGCATGATGCCGGAAGCAAAGAGCGCGGCCGGATCGGCCGGACTGACTTCGTAGAGGATCTGCGTGAGCAAGCGACCCGCCGCCAGGGCGAGCAACAGACCAACTCCCAGAGCGAAGCCAGTTTGGAGCGCGCCTTGTTTCATGATGAGCGAGAAGACATCGCCGCGGTGTGCGCCGAGCGCCATGCGAATCCCGATCTCGCGCGTTCGCCGCGCGACGGCGTACGATTTCACGCCGTAAACTCCGACGACCGCTAGGAGCAACGCGATCACGCCGAAGGCGCCGAACAGAATGGCGCCAAGCCGCACGATCCAGAGGCCGACGCTTTTCTCCACCAGGTCGCTGAATGGTGTGATGCCGAGCACGGGCAATTCAGGGTCGATCGCGCGCAAGACCTGACGCATGGTCGGGATCAGGCCGACGACGGCCCGCCGATCCTTGGTGGCGAGACGGACATGCAGGTAAACGTTGCCGTTATATCCCTGCGCCAGCGGCACGAACAATCGGCGGTTCAGCGTGTCGTTTTGAACGTCATGCCGATGTTGGCTGACGACGCCGACGATCTCGATATCGTTCGGTGTGCCATCGCGCGGCGCCTGGGTGTAACGAATGTGTTGACCGAGGGCGTCCGCATTCGGAAAAAGTTTTTTCTCCATCTCGTCGTCGATGATCGCGACGCGTGGGCCTTCGCGATTTTCCGCTTCAGCGGAGGTGAAATCCCGGCCGCGCAGAAGCCGGACGCCGATGGCCTCAAAGTAACCGGGAGTAATCGCCGTATAAAGCGCCCCTGCGCCCGGGTCCGCTGCTTTGGGGTCGACGGGCAATGCTTCTCTTAATGACATGATCCGGCGGGTATTAGTGAAGTTCCCGTAGGGCAGCATCGTGCCGAGGGCGGCGGCACGAACGCCAGGCAACTCGCGTGCGCGTTGCACAGCCGCGAACATCAAGCGCTTCGCTTCCGCCGGATCCTTCTTGATCAGCGAAAAATCCATTTCAGTGACCAGATCGCCAGCGGACTCGAATCCGGGATTGCGACCGCTGGCTTTGAGCGCGCCGCGAAAGAATAGTCCGGCGCTAAAGAGCAACATGAGCGAAAGCGCGATTTGCGCCATGACCGAGACATGGCGCGGCGCGAAGAAACGGTTGAAGCGCCCGATATGGGCCGGTTCGCCCACTTGCTGCTTAAGATCGTTAACCAGATCCGCTTTGCTCACTTTGAGTGCCGGTCCAAGGCTGAAAAGCAGCGTTGCGAGCAGGCAAAACAGAAATGTGACCGCCAGCACGATCGCGTCCGGTCGCAACTTGACCACGAAGGAAAAATTCATCGAGCTGAGTAATGAGGCGAGCGAGTGGAGCAGCAGGTCGTTGCACCAAATGCTGATGACAAGGCCGAGCGCGCCGCCGGCGACCGCGAGGAGCAAGCCCTCGCAAAGCAATTGGCGCACAATTCGCCAGCGCGATGCCCCCAGGGCAAGACGCAACGCGATTTCCTTCGCCCTCGCGGTGCCGCGAGCGAGCAGCATGTTCGCCAGATTGAGACTGGCGATGAGAAGAACGGCGCCTGCCATGCCCATCAGCAGCGTCCCGATCAGCGTGACCGGACCATCGTCTTCTGGCGAGGTGCTCAAGCTGAAGCGTGACGGCGTTTGAATTTGCAGGTCGCGCGCACCTTCGGCGTCGGGCGGTTGAAGAGCGGTCAGCCGTTTGGCCAGAATAGGCAGGCGCGCCTTTGCCGTCTCAATGGTGAGACCGGGTTGGAGCCGGGCCGTGAGATTGAGCGCGTAATTCTTCGGCTGGGAGAGATCCGTGGCCACATCCGAATCGGAGAAGGTCGAACCGAGCCGTGAATAGATTCCAAGCGGAAGCCAGACATCTGGCGCTATCAGCGCGCTCACTCCGCTGAATCCATCAGGCGTGATGCCGATCACCGTGAAGGCCTGCCCGTTGATCTGGAGATTGCTGCCGACAAAATTGGCGTGCCCACCCATCCGTTTCCAGAACGCATAGCTCGCCACCACCACCTGAACATTGGCGTTCGGCCGGCATTCCTCCGCATTGTAGAACCGTCCCGCGACTGGTTGTACGCCCATGAGCGAAAAGAAATTCTCCGAGGTCAGGAAAGCGAAGCTGCGCCGCATGCTCTCGTCGCGGCCGATGCCCGCGACCGCGAACTCCAACGCGGCCAGGTCGGCGAAAACATCGCCGCCGTTGTCGCGGAGTTCGCGGTATTCCGCGTGCGAAAACTGCCGGTAATCGCGACTCGCGTTTTGCCTTGCGGTAAAAACGTTCACGACTTCCGCCGGTCGAAGCGGCACGACGGGGCGCAGGACCACGCCGTTGACCAGGGAAAACATCGCGGAGTTGACGCCGATCGCGAGGGCGAGGGTGAGGATGGCGATGACGGCAAACGCGGGAGTCTTGATGAGCTGTCGAAAAGCGAATCTAAAATCCTGAATCATAGCTTTCCATTGAGATGCGGGAGGCGGCTAATTTGGATTCAAGGATTTCGGATCACGCGAAGACTGTCCTCTGGTGCCTGATAGCCGCCTTGTGGAGACTGTCGGACTTTGGCTAAGGGAGACGGCCGCAACGCGAAACCGGTCATCCTGAGCAGCGCTGCCGGACGAAGCACCTCGCAATGGCCTTCTTAACAGATAGAAAAGCGCCGAGGACATTCCTGCTCAGACTGTGGGTGCAACCATCCGAGCGATTGACCGCGAGAACGCAGGCTGCGAGCCTGTGCCATGTCGCAGCGCCTGCGCTATCTCTTTGTCTGCATTAACAACCGGGTCGACGATCATCCGAAGGGCTCATGTACTGCCCGAGGCTCGGAGAAGGTCCATCTCGCGCTAAAGGAACAGCTCGCTCTGCGCGGGCTGGCCACGATCGAAGCTCGCGTTTGCGCCGCGAGCTGCCTCGACCAATGCTCGAGCGGCGTCTGCATTCTGGTCGAACCCGATCACTTCCTGTATGGCCGGGTCACGGTGGCGGACGTACCCGAAATTGTTGCAGGGATCGCCAGCGGTCACCGAGTCGAGCGACTCGTGCTTACCCCGGAAGACTTGGAGAAAGGATAACGCTGTTTCATTTGCTCTTCGTCCTACTGTCGTCAGCATGCCGGGGTGGACTGAATGGCCGCAGGAGCTCAGCGACTGGGCATGTTTTCCAAAAGAATCTTCCTTTTCGAGATGTCTCACTTCGTCCTTGCCTTCTCCTCAGCGGCTGGACATTCTTTGCAGGCGTTGGCCACATCTATGAAAACATTCCTTATCACATCCATTGCAGCTCTGGCCGCCGTTGGTTTGATGACGTCATGCGCGAGCAAGAAGGAATCGATGACGATAACCGACACGACAACCAGCTCAACCGCGACGACTACGAAGAAGGATACGGGCGCGAAGAAAACGACGACCACGACCAAGAAGGCGAGCGATTCAGGTGCGTCTCCATCACCTTCGCCTGCTGGTTAGAGTGGAATTGCGCAGGTGCTACATCGCCGGGCAGAAAATCATCGTCAGAGTTTGTGAGATGGCTTCTACAATCCATCTCATGAACGGCAGCATCCGGAGTAGGCTGTCGCCGTGTCCGTGCTACCGACGCTCCGCCTCGCCTTCGCTTAGGTATTAAGGTTACTTGCCGCGCAGTTTCTCTACCCAGGCGATGATGTCGGCAGGTCCTTCACCGCTGTAACCTTCGAGTTGACCCAGGATCTTTCCGTCGGGATTGAGAAGAACGACCGTTGGAAATCCACTCCGGTCGATGCCGTATTGATGCATGAGACGCTCATTCTGTTTCGTGGTCTTCTCAGACAGGGCCTTACGCCGCGGGTAGTCGATCTCGACCAGGATCAAGCTCTTCTGGGCAAAGCTCAGAAAGTCTGGCTTCGCAAAAACGGACCTCCTCATCTCGATACATGGCCCGCACCAGTCGGAGCCCGTGAAATTGAGCAACACGTATTTCCTTGCCCCCTTGGCGGTGGCCAGGGCCTGTTCGTAGTCGGTTTGCCATTCCGCTCCGCGGGCGATCGTGGCGACCAGGCTGAAGGCGATGAGAAGAAAAAAGAAACGTCGTATCTGCATGCTCGAACTTACCGAAGTAAAAACGGTTTTGGCAAACCATTTGTGGCTCAACTCAATTCGATCAGACTGCGGGGTGGAAGGGATGGTAGCTGCTCCATCTCGATCGAATCGGCCTCGTAGGTCATTCCCAGACAAATATCGGCATCGGGAGCGACTCCCCAAAAATAGATTGGCCGGTGGAGGGCGCAGAATTCGTACGTCGGATGGTTTTGTGGAAAGCCACAGTCGCCTTGCGCGTGCGCTCCGCGGTTACAGCAGGCCCGAAGGTCTGTGATCAGCTTCTGGAGTTCAGCCACGCTGCGTTTCACTTCGACGCAAATTAGAAGTTCGCCTGTGGCCGACTTCACCAGAATATCAGCTCTACCGGCCCGAAAACGATGCTCCTCGATACTCGATTCCATGAAAACATGACTCTTCAGCCATCCGCGCTCCAGGATTAACAACGATGCGGTGGAGAGTTGGCACACACCTTGGCGGAAAAGCCGGGGCGGCTGCGAATCAAGCCCAAAGAGCTGACACACCCGTTGCCGGGTGTTTCCTTCACTCAAAGGGGAGAGTAGTTCACTCTGAACGTAGCTCCCCTCATCCAGTTGAAACAATCCGGCTTCCAGACCCAAGAGGAAATATTCCGACTCCTCGATTCCAAGAGGCGGGTTGATCCTCAGAGCCGAAAATGGGACTGACTGCCCAATGGTGCCGCACGCTTCGACAAACCTGGTCCGTAAGTATAGTTCCAGTTCACCCGCCCAGTCTCGCTCGCTCACGCTGTTGTTAGGATCTTATTTGTTTCTGGAATGGCCTTCAGTAATCCAGAGGTGGGGATGAGAGAAATGCCAGGGTTACTGCCACGGCGACGGGAATCGCGACTAACCCAGCCCGAATCCCAAACGACGAAAACCGGCCCGGCGTGCCGACAGGGATCAGGGCGGGAACCGGAGCAAACGCGAGCAACGCCGCACTGGTAGCCGGAAGCGCGGCAAAGAAATAGCCGCTGACAAGGAGCGCGCTTGTCAGCAACGAAAACACCGGCACAATTCCCCGGTCCAGGCCGACCTGCCGGGCGATAAGAACCAGGCTGCCGAAAACGGCCGCCCCGAGCACCGCTGCAAGTTGCCCCAGCAAGACACTGCCGGATAGCATCAACGCGCCCATGGTTCCCGTGCAAATAATCAGGAGGTAGGCTGGGATTTCGATCGCCGTCACCGATCGCCGCGTGAGCGCATCCAGGATAATGGCGAGTAACACGATTGCACTTCCCAGACACGCTACCCAGACCCAGCCCTCGCCGAGCGACCAGCCGTATTGGAATTTAGGTCTTAGCAACAATCTCAGCGCTCCCACGGAAACCAGAGCGAAGATGAGGACGCGGGCCCAGGCCTTAATCGTCGAGGCTGCGGAGGATGCTCCCAAAACCGCTGCTGCCAGCGCAAGGTAAGGTAACCAGTTTGTTGTGTCGGCTGGTGGAAACGAGACCGGGCCCACCACGAAGAGATGTCCGATCCCATAAGCGATACCGATGGCGAGGGGACCGAGCACGCCGTGCGCGCGCTCTTTTCCCCAGAAGAGCGCAAGGCTGCAAACGCCCGCGGCTACCATCATCGCCATGACGGTTGCGGGCAAAATCTGCTTGAGCAGAAACATCCGGCCTGATCGCTCCAGCCGCGAAACCGGCTGCTCGTTATTGCTTAACGCCCTCCACGCTTACGATAATGTTCACATCGTCCCCCAGCGGGCCGATCATGAACTTCATGTCGAAATCGCTCCGCGTTATCCTGAAGCGCGCCTCGCCGCCATTCCGGATTTCGCCCTTCTGCCCTTTGCTTTCGGCGCCTTTCTTGAAATCCGCTGTGACCGGTTTGGTCACCCCGTGAAGGGTGAGGTCGCCGCTGATCTTATAGGTATCGCCGGTCGCTTCGATCTTGTTGCTCTTGAAGCTGATCGTTGGGAATTGCGCTGCGTTGAAAAAGTCCGGACTCTTCAAATGTTGGTCGCGCTTCTCGTTCCGCGTATCCAGTGCTTCAACCGGTACGGTGAACTCCATTGAGCTTTTTGACAGATCGGCGGCGGCGTCGAAAGTCACGGTCCCGGAGATCTGTCTGAAGTTCCCGTAGAAGTCGGTAACGCCAGAGTGCTTGATGCTGAAGATGACGGAAGAATGAACCGGGTCGACCTTGTAGGTATCCCCGCCATAAGCGGTGAGACCGAGTGAGGAGAGGATGGCGATAAGGATAAGTTTGAATGATTTCATAGGAATTGATGGATTTCTAAACCTCGTTGACGCGGCAGGATGACTCAAGCCGGATCACAATCAACGTGGCGATGGTCGCAGTATGGTCGAGGTGAGTGGCCTCGGCAACGCTCGCTTCGCTCGAAATCCCAAATTGCCAAAACCCAAATCCCAAACCCGCCTCCGCCCTGTCCGCCATCGGATGGACTCGTCCCGTGGCGAGACGGGCTTCGCCGGGGCGAGCAAATTTCAACCTCAAAGTCCCAAACTCCGGACATTACTTTTTGGGTTTTTGAGCCTTGGGATTTGGTGCTTGGGATTTGGAATTTCAAGCGAAGCGAGTTTTCGCCAGCCGCCGCAGGTCGTCGAGCAGAATCTCCATGTCGCGTCGGGTCGTGCGATAGTTCATCACGCACCCGCGCAAGCTGAAACGGCCGTGAAGACGTGTATTCGACAGATAGGAGCTTCCATCCTGTTGCAGCGCCACGAGCAGGCGCTCGTTCAGCGCATCCAATTCCTCGTTGAGGCGTTTCCGCTCTCCTTCATCGGCGTCGGCGAGCGCGGTTTTGAATGGTCGAGGCACGTAGCGGAAACAAAAGATCGAAAGTTCCACCGGCGCGAGCATCTCGAAATCCTGACTCGTCTGCACCAGCTTCTCGAGATGTCTGGCGCAGGCCAGGTCCTTCTCAATCATTTCACCGAGGGCACGCACGCCGGTACTCTTTAACATCATCCACACTTTCAATGCGCGGAAGCGCCGGGAGAGCTCCGGCCCGTAATCCCAGAACGCGAAGGCCTCGTCCGGCCGTTGGTCCAGCACGCGCGTGTACTCAGCCTCGTGCGCAAACGTGAGGCGTGCCGCCTCCGCGTCGCGATACAAAACGCAACCGCAGTCAACCGGGAGGTAAAGCCATTTGTGCGGATCGAGTGCAACGGAATCGGCTTCGTGCAGGGCGGCGAACAGATTTTTTGCCGATTGCGCCAGGACCGCGAATCCACCATAGCTGGCATCGACGTGCATCCAGAGGTTGAACCGTCGCGCTACTTCGCGGACTTCTGCCAGCGGGTCGAACGCGCCGGTGTTCACCGTGCCGGCGTTTGCCACCACGCAAAATGGCAAATGCCCGGCCTCCAGGTCTTCCGTAATCTTTGTCTCAAGATCTTCGAGGCGAATCTTGAAGCGTCCATCGACGCCGATCAGGCGAACATTATCGCTCCCGATGCCCAGCAGCGTCGCGGCTTTGGCCACTGAGTGATGCGTCTCTTCGGAAGCATATAAACGCATGGCCTGCGGAAAGGATTGCGCTCCTTTACTCGGCAGTTCTGCCGGCGCTTTTGCTCGCCGGGCCGCGGCCAGCGCCGCCAAATTTGCCATGGAGCCACCGCTAACGAACAAGCCGCCTGCGGTTGGATCCACCCCGAGGATCTGCTTGATCCAGTCAATCGTAAGTCGCTCGATCTCGACTGCTGCCGGGGCCGAGCGCCACGCAGTCAGATTCGCGTTTAATGTTGACGCCAGCAGATCAGCGAGAGCGGCGATGGCAGTGCCGGGTGCCTGGACATAACCGAACATGCGCGGGTGACCGTTGTGCCGGCTCATGGGCACGATGACTTCATCAAAGGTGTCGAGCAATCGCTCGAATCCGACGCCTTCATCCGGCAGGGTCCGGTCCAATTTTTCTCGAATCTGGCTCGCACTGGTCTGTGGATAAACTCGCCGGTCGCGGATCGAATCGAGATAACGCGCCATCACTTCGATGGCGGCGCTGCCCCACTGACGGACCTCGTCCGACGAAGGATCGATCGCCGAACGGCTTTTCCCACTGGGATGTATTTTGTCCGTCATGGTTCGCTAGTTATTTCAAGATGAACTCCTTCGAACGGTGACATTCCCCGGTCTGATAACAAGGAGGGGCGGTTTGGAAACCGTCCCTCCTTGAGGCTACAGTGAGGGCGATGAAGATTCCGTTTACGGTGGGCACGGTGGGCCATTTTGGATTGGCGGTGCGCGATCCCAAGAAAAGCGCGAAATGGTTCGAGCGAACGCTCGGATTGAAAAAACAATTCGTCTTTGAAGATGGCGTCGCCATCGGCAACGACAACGTCACGATTGCGCTGCACGAGGGGAAACCGTCGCCGGAAACGCTGGGTCACATGTCATTTCACTTGCGCGATATGAGAACGTTGCGAAAGGCGCTGGCGTACCTCAAGAAGCACAGGGTGAGAATCGAAGATCCAGGTAATGAGATCGGTCCGGAAGCGCCTGGCTCACCTCATATGGGTCTCTGGTTCCACGATCTCGACGGCTATCGGTGGGAACTCAGCGTGCAGGGAAACCGCCGCTGAGGTTATCCGCACTCGGGAGCCCGTCGGAGGTGGGTGCTCGCGCTGGTCAGCGCTCGCTGCACCCGAACAGGTCGTCGTCGCGGTAATTGAGTAAAGTTGGTTCGATCATTTCTCACGCGAGTAGGTTCCCATCAGATTTCCTTCCGCAATAATGTGGCCGGCCATCGCCTTCTCCAACGCCGCTTTCCGCGACGAACTCGGTAGCGACAGGGTGATATCGAGTGCATACGCTTTGAAATAATATCGGTGTGTACCCGAGGGAGGGCAGGGCCCGCCGTATTTCGTATTGGCGAAATCAGTCGTTCCTTCGATCGCATTTTGCGGCACGCTATCCTCCCAAATCTCGGTTACTTTGGGATTGATGTTCCAAACGAGCCAATGAGTCCAGGTTCGGCCCGGCGCATCAGGATCGTCCATGATCAGGACTAGACTCCTGGCCGTCTTTGGAACGTTTTCGAGGTGCAATGGCGGACTCACGTTCGCACTGTCGCATGTATATCTTTTCACGATTTTACCGTCCGCTGGAAAGGCGCGGCTGGTCACCCTGAGCGGCACGGGCGCGCCCTGGGCCTGATCGAGACCAACAACCGGCGCCGCGAGCGTAAATAATAAGAGCGATGCAATCATCGTTTTCATGACGGGATTGTTACCTCCTAATCGTGAATGTTCAATGACGCTGAAGATGGCTTCGCCAGTGGCCATAATCGCTCAAGCACCGATAGTCGGACGATGACACTCGCTGATTATCTTCGAGCATCGAGGAAGGCGCTCATTTTCACCGGTGCCGGCATCTCGACCGGCAGCGGCATCCCGGATTTTCGCGGGCCGCAGGGAGTGTGGACCCGGCGGCAACCGGTCTATTATCAGGATTTCATGTCGTCGGAAGCGGCGCGAGTGGAGCATTGGGATTACAAGCTCGAAGGCCGGGATGCCTTCCGTGACGCCCGGCCCAATTTCGTTCACCACGCGATCGTCCGATTGGAACGGGCGGGGAAAATCCGCGCGGTGATCACGCAAAACATCGATGGGCTGCATGGCCTCGCGGGCACCAGCGCCGAACGCCTGGTCGAACTCCACGGCACCAATGCGCTGGTCGAGTGTCAGAGTTGTCATTGGCGCGGCGATCCCGAGCCGCACTTCAAATCCTTCCGGCTCAATCGCCGACCGCCGTTGTGTGAGTGCGGCGGATTCTTGAAACCCGCCACGATTAGCTTCGGCCAGAATCTTGATCAGGCAGAACTCGAGCGCGCGCGTCAGGCTGCGATAGAAGCCGATCTTGTCGTGGCGCTGGGCTCGACTTTGTCGGTCTATCCAGCCGCTTCCTTTCCACTCATGACTGCGCAACGCGGCGCTCCTTACATCGTCGTCAATCGTGGCGCGACTGATCACGACCACGATCGGACCGTCACGCTTCGATTGGAAGGCGAAGTGGGAGAGATTTTTCCGGCCGCGGTTGAGGTTGCGCTAGCCTAGAGGCTGTCAAGCATTTGGCGCGGGACGGTGGGGAGCGCCGAAGGTGCGCAAACAAACTACCCTGGGCCAGCTTGTCTCCGAGCCTTTGGCCCTGCATTGCCGCGAACGGGAAATATGCAGGACACGCTCTAACCTTTGCCTTGTGGGGCACGCAAGAGTCCGCTCCCGGTTGCAAAAAGAAAACACGAACTACTTCAGAAACGCTTCGTGGATTTCCTTCCAGTCGTCCAGGTTATTCAGATTCACCGCGTCGTGCGGAGCTTTGGCATCATCCGGGATACCGTTGGCCCCGAGGATGGATTTGCGGGTCTCATCAACGTGGTTGTAGCCGCGGATCGCGCTGTTGAGCTTATTGATCGACTCCTGGTCGAGTTTCACGTCCGGTTGCGCTTTGATCCAGGCCTCGAACTGGGGATAGGCCGGTCGTTTGGTCTTGATGAAGTCGATCACCGCATCGCGCTTGAGGCCGAGACCGTCGATGACCATTTGGTCGAAGCCCATGCCACAGCCGGGATAGCCCGGAGCGAGGTTACCGCGGGATTCGAGAGAAAGTTTGAGCCAGAGGCGAGGCAGGTGGAGGACACCCAGCGGACCCGCGACTCCTGAACTGATTAGTGGTACAATTGTGCTCATAATTTGAAACAGAGTTGGTTTGTCTTTTGAGACGACAGTAAAGAAAATGCCAGCCGGCGCAGTCAACCCTTAATTTCCTTCATTCCCGTTCCATTAGGCAGGGCGGGCGCACTCCCACCAATCAAGGTTGACGACTCTCCCATGGTCGGAACAGTCTGGAGGAGACAATGCGCAAACCTGTGATAGTCCGCGCCGGGCAGGTCGAATTTCTCAAGCTCAACGCCGATAAGCGTGATTGGCGCGACAGCTACCACTGGCTGCTCGCCCTGCGCTGGCCACAATTCGCCGCGTTCGTCGCCGTCGTGTATATCGTGCTCAACCTCTTTTTCGCCACGCTCTACCGGCTCGGCGGAGACAGCATCGCCGGGATGTCGTCCGATTCATTCTCCGAAGCATTCTTTTTTAGTGTGCAAACGCTGGCCACGGTGGGGTACGGCCACATGTATCCGAGTAATCTCTACGGCAACGTCGTTACTACCATTGAGGTCATGTGCGGCATATTTTTGCTTGCGGTTATGACCGGTCTCATCTTCGTCCGGTTCTCGCGACCGACCGCGCGCATCTTATTCAGCAAGACGATGGTTATCACTTCGTTCAATGGCCAGCCTACGCTCATGCTGCGTGTCGCCAATCTGCGTCACCACAGCCTGGTCGAGGCGGAGTTTCGCGTTGCCTTCACTCGCGACGAACCAACGCTGGAGGGTGAAACGGTCCGGCGCTTCTACCCGCTCAAACTCGATTTCGACCGATTGATCACTTTCCCCGTCGCACTGACCCTTCGACACTTCATTGACGAGACGAGTCCCCTTTATGGCGCAACGCCCGAATCACTCGAGGCCTGCGACGCCTTTCTGCTCACGTCGGTGGTTTGTGTGGAGACGGTGATTCCCGCCGCCGTGCAAATCCAACACGACTACACCTGGCGTGATATTCGTTTCGGGGAGCGCTTTGTCGAGATCTACAACGAGCTCGAGGATGGCCGTCTCAGCGTCGATTACGGCCGAATCCACGAGACCGAACCCGCGCCAGCCACCTCTGCCGCAACGTGAGCGGACTGGCAGGCACGGAACGATTGTCCGGTCCGACGGAGTGGGTTGTCAGCGCCTCCGCTTCTCCTTTTTGGACTCCTGGATCGTCATCACGGCAAACGTCCTAAGCAAAGGAGCCAGATCAATCACTTCGTTCGCCGCTGATTTCAAGATGTTCCCCAGGTTTTCCTCGACCGAAGCCACTTCCACTCGGATACCGCGCCTCCTCAGGGTGAGGGCGAGATAAGCGAAATCTGCGTCGCCGGTTACGAGGATAACTACATCAGGTTGCATCTCGACGGCAAGCTCGAGCGCGTCGATCGCCATCATCACGTCCACATTTGCCTTGTAATGGCCTTCTTCGGCGGGCGATCCATCCTTCGTTACCACCAGGAATCCGTTGGAGCGCAGCCAATGCATGAACTTATTCTTCTTGTCGCGCTCTTCCTGCCAGATTGGGATGGCAGGCGGCAATCCTGCATAAACCACCATCTCGATTAACTCCCGCGCCGGGTCCCGGGTGGTCAGATACTCGCGCAGCTTCAGCCAATCGAGACCGCGTCCGGCCGTGCGGACTGAACTGCCGATATTGGATTCATCCACCAGGATCAATAACCTGGAGCGCGTGGAAGCTTCGTGAGTTTTCTTTGGCATGGTTAGGTTACTCAGTCGACGACTGGCGTGATCTCTTACTTAGTTAAGGCAGGAGCACGATCTTGCCGTAGGCGCCAGCGGCGAGCACGGCGTGGTGCGCCTCGGGCGCCTCCGCGAGAGGGAACACCTTTCCAATAATCGGGCGCAGCGATCTTTTCTCCAGCCCGGCGGAAATCTCAGAGTACATCTTCGCGCGTTGCTCAGGCGAACCATGGCCCAGCATCATTCCGCGAATATCGGCATCGCGTTGCATCGTGTCGCGTGGATCGATTTCCACCGGGCCGCGACTGCCAACGACCACCACCCGTCCGGCGATAGCGAGGAGCTTTAAGTCCTGGCCGAGATTCACGTTCGCCAGCATCTCGATAACCAGGTCTACCCCGCGCCCGTTCGTAGCGGCCAGAATCTGTTCCCGGTAGTTGGCCGCGTGATGGTCGAATACTTCGTCCGCGCCGTTCTCGCGCACCAACGCCCGGCCCTTCTCGGTGCCCCCGGTGCCGAAGACGCGCAGCCCGGTTGCTCGCGCCAGTTGCACCGCTGCCGTCCCGACGCCCCCGGTCGCGCCGTGCACGAGCACCGTCTCGCCCTCGTGCGCGCCTCCGCGAGCGAAGAGCGCGCGATGCGCGGTGCCGTATGGGACGCCGAGCGCAGCGCCTTGTTCGAAGGAAGTGTTTGCTGGCAGCCGATACACGGCGGTTGGGTTACAGGTGGCCAGTTCTGCATAGGTGCCGGTAATTGGTCCGCACAAAAACACCCGCTCGCCTTCCGCAAAGCCGGCGGCGGCCTGTTCCACAATTCCCGCGCCATCCTTACCGGGCGTGAAAGGCAGAGTTGGCTTGGCCGCGTATTTGCCGGCGCGGATGTAAGTATCGACCGGGTTAACGCCCGCCGCCCGAATTCGCACGAGTAACTCGTCAGGGCCTGGTGACGGTTCCGGCACATCGACGAGCCGCATCACTTCCGGTTCCCCAAATTCTTCTACGCGGATTGCTTTCATTGCATTTGCTTGCTCAGAGTTATGGGCGCCTGGTTTGGTGGCGCGACGGAAGCCGCACGCCGGCTGTGCTTCCTGTTCTCGAATCCAATGCTATCGAGAAATGTCCGGATACGCAATCGAGCGAGGGTGCATCTGAGCATGAGACCCACTATCCTTCACTCTGTCAATTTTGGCCAAGAGTTACAACTAGGCCGCTCCTCCTGCGCGGTCTCCGGTCCCATTCTAGCCGCTTGCCCTGCCTTGGGTGGCGGTGCTCACTTCCGGGCGCGACGGAGTTTCGAATAGCCCCCCAAACGAGAGACTGGCAACTTCGAAAAAGCGCGATAAGTCACGATGCGCAACGCACAAGTTGTGCACAGGAAAAGCCAATAAAGGGTTAGCGGTGGTCGCCTCGCTCCGCAGATGCTTGTTAGGTTTGTCAGTTAACGCGATACCAGCAATATCACCGTAATGGAGAGCAGCAACACACCGGAGCTACTGGTCAAGATCGAGGCTTGCGGGGCGATGAAATTGCCTTCCGTGATGCCATGTCCCGCAGTTTCATCGAGCCGTCAGACGCTGTGAGCCACGCGCGCCAAAGCGCCTCGCGTCCGGGGTACGGACGGTGGCGAGCGGTGGTTCTCGGGTCGGTTTACGTTCTCGTCGCTATTCACATCCTTCACTGGCGACTCGCGGGGAAAACTCTTGCGCCGCTTGAGTTCAACGAGGTCATGTACACGCTGGAGCTGGGGATTCTGACTGCGGGGTTCATCTTCATGGCACTCACGGTCGTTGGTACCGCCGTTTTCGGCCGCTTCTTCTGCTCCTGGGGATGCCACATCCTGGCGCTCCAGGATCTCTCCAGCTGGATCCTGAAGCGACTGAAGATCCGCCCGCGTCCGATCCGGAGCCGTCTTCTCCTCTGGGTTCCGGTCGTGGTTGCGCTCTATATGTTCGTGTGGCCGCAGATCGAGCGGATCGCGGCCGGTCAGGTAATACCCGCGTTCCACCTCCGCACAGATGCCCAGGGATGGGCCTCGTTCCTCACGACGAACTTCTGGCGCAATCTCCCCGGACCCGGCGTGATCGTGGCTACCTTCTTCTTCTGCGGATTTGCGATCGTCTTCCTGATGGGCTCGCGCTCGTTCTGCTTCTACGCCTGTCCTTACGGGGCCGTTTTCGCCGCGATGGATCGGATCGCCCCTGGTCGGATCCGAGCCCACGATCGGTGCATCGAGTGCGGCGAGTGCACGGCGGCCTGCAGCTCGGGGATCCGCGTCCACGAGGAGACCGGCCGCTACGGCATGGTGGTCAATGATCGGTGCTTGCGGGATCTCGACTGCGTGGCGGCCTGCCCCGAGGGGAACCTCTACTACGGGTTCGGCCGGCCGTCTCTTTTCGCGCCGGCGCTCTCGGATAGAAAAGTCCGAAACGTGTACGACTTCACCTTGGGTGAGGAGATCGCGATGGCCACGATCTTCACGATCGCGCTGCTTTCCGTGCGAGGCCTTTACGACATTCTCCCGTTTTTCCTCTCCATTACTCTGGCGTTGATGATGGCCTTCCTGACCCTCGTGGCCTGGCGTCTCGCTCGCCGAGCCGACGTGTGGCTCGGAAGGTGGCGGCTCAAGGCGGGGGGTAAGGTGAGAGTCGTAGGGTTCGGGCTGGCCGCCTGCGTGGCCGTGCTCGTCGGCCTCGTCGTTCACAGCGGAATCGTTCGCTATCACATGGCTGCAGGCTGGCGCGCCTTCCAGAGCCTCTCCTCCGATCAGGGCGTGAGCCTCGCGTCCCTGGACGCAGCGATTGTTCACCTGAGCTTCGTGGATCGTCACGGTCTGCTGCCGACCCCCCGACTTCAGGATGCCCAGGCGAGGCTGAACTACAGGGCCAGTGAAATCCTGTTCGGGGAGGGCCGGCTCGCCGATGCGACGGCGCGCCTGCGCGAAGGCCTTAGGCTGGAGCCCGAGAATGCCGCTGCGGAGGGGGAGCTAGGAGCCCTTCTCTTAGAACAACGGGACCTTGGCGGCGCGATCGAACATCTCCGCGCCGCGACACGCCTCCAGCCGGACAATGCCACTGCCCACCACAACCTCGCCGTCACACTCCATTCTGCGGGAAGGATAAAGGAGGCCATTGCGGAGATCGACGCCGCGCTCCGGCTGACTCCGGATGACCCCAAGTCCCTCGAATTCCGCCGGTACCTCGAGTCAATGATATCCCGATAGCCATCGTCGCGGTTGATGTCACGTCTTTGCCTGGGTCTTTCCCATCGGGCAACACGGTTCAGCCTTCGACTTCTGGATAGAAGGCTACGATTCACCCGTCCCGCCGTCCAACGACCTAGACTAGAATCAGAGTTTGTGACTACTGCTCTAGTCCGGATGGATCGCCCTGTCCCTTTAACTGAATCTCTCCGGGTGCAACCGTTCCGGGCAAAGTCTCTCCCTCCAGGCATCCTTCATCTTTTTGCACCATCGCTACCGCCGCCATCAAGACGAGTGCTGCCACGACCTGGTGCGGGTGAAGAGTTGCATGGAAAAATCCCCAGGTGATGCAAACTGCCGCGAGCGTTTGCATCATTTCGAAGTAACCGGCCGTCGAAGCACGCGTCAGTCGAAGTCCCTCGAAGTAAATCAGGAGTGGAATGCCGCCCGAGATCGACGCCAGCAGGATGAGCGCGCCAATGGCCGTGCCCGCATGCGCCTGCGCGGCCTCCGGCCAGAGAGCCGCGGCGTTGAGGTTTCCGTAAACGAGCAGGATCATCGTCATGCAACCGAGCCCCACCGCCACCCGCAGGCTCGCGGCTAACCGGAGCGACATCCCGGTCATGACCCCCCGTCCTGCGACAGTGGAAAGACCCCAAAAAAGTGCGCACACCAGCGCGTAGCCGGTTCCAAGGTTCAATCCGGCCCTCTCGAACGAGACGCCGATCAATTCCGGATGTTCCACGGACAGAAAAATACCGGCAACAATCGCGATGCTCGCGTAGAGGAAGAAGCGCGGGGTAAGGCGGTCGCCAAAAAGCACGAGGGCGCCCAAGGTGGAGATTACCGGTTGAACGTTCAGGATAACATTTACCACCGTCGGGTTGCCGTTCTTGAGGGCGAGAGTAAAAAAAACCGTGCCGACCGCCGAGCCTGCAAACCCTGAGAAGAGCAGATAACCCCAGGTGCGCGCATCGATTTTGCGCAACTCGCCGAGTCGCGGGATCAGGAGCGGCAGGAACATCAGCAGGATGAGCACGTGCTCCCAGAACACGATCACCTGCGCGTCGAAAAGATCATTGAGCGGAATGCGCCACGCGCTCTCCGTTCCCCACAGAGCGGCACCGAGTCCCACGAGCCATGGACCGTACCGTGTGCGCGTCGCGTCGCCTTGTTTCACGGGAACGGTCATACCGCCCGCCCGGTGCTGCGTCAACGCGCGCTTGTAATCGAGTTGACGATCTTGCCAATCTCCTTGTCATGCGCTGCCGCAGGCTCCAGCGCTACCACAGTGAAGGAATTGTCCTTTTTCGGAGCAAACACGACTATCGTGAATACCATTTGTTTGCCATGGCTTGTGCCGTTGGCGTCGATTCGGAACAAGCTCAGTCCGTTTGCACCGGTCATCTCTCTGACCTGGCCCAGCTTCAGGTCCCGCATCTTTGCGTTTTCGCCCGCCTCCCGTGCGGTTTTGGGCAACTGAGCCTTTAATTCGCCTTTGGTGTTGAAGTTCTCCGAAGGAACAATTGAGACGTATTTGGAGTGGTCGCGAGGCATGCAGGTGAGGCTGCCGTCCTTCTCCCAGGTGGTTGTCCATGGGTCAGGGAGCGTGATGCTAAAAAGGGGATCTTTCTGCGGGCACCTGATCGTTTTCGCTTCCAGGTGAGCAGAGATTAAGATGAGCACGACGGCACCGTGGATGAGTAGGGCTTTCATGTTGTCAGGTCTCCGGCCGCGCCTTGGATTCCAGCTGAAGCCATATCACTTCCAGCCAAGCGCATCAATGCGAAACCGCGCTCCTCCCGCTAGGGCAAGGTATAGATCTCGACCAGTCCCACGCCCATTATGCCGTTCTTGCCGGCCAGGATTGTGGTGAAAGCTCCAGGTGGCAGCGATGTGACGATCCCCGATTCGTGAGAGTCCTGGAGCCCGAGGCCGTTAGCAGTGAGTTGTCCTGCCGACACGGTGTCGTCCTGCCAGTTATCGTTCGCCATGAGGAGGAGCCCATTGCCGTCGTGAAGCTCGAGGGTCGGATCAGCGAGAAAGTTGGTTACGCCAAACTGACCCAGCGACGGTCCTATTCCTCGGACCGCCACCCGGGTGTTGTTGTTTCCGCCGAGGATAAAGCCTCCAATCATGACGTTGCTTTGGGTCTGGACAAGTCCTCGTGTGCTGATGTTGGCCAGTTGTGAGTTTACCGCCTGATTATTGTCATAGACTTCCACGAGGCCCACCCCAGTAGTCTGGTTCTTACCGATCAGGATTGCCGTGTACGCTCCCGGCTGAAGCGTGGCAACGATGACTGATTCTCTATCGTCCGTTGGCTGGTAAATGGTCCCCTCGATGAGCGCGCGCTGGTTGTCCTTCCAGTCGTCGTTCCCCATGATCAGCACGCCGTCGGATCCCCGCAGTTCGAGCATTGGGTCGGCCAGCGCGCCGCTGATGCCGGCGTTGCCAAGCGATGGTCCCATGCCCCGCACGACTACGTCCTTGGAAGCGCTTCCAGTGATAATGAAGCCGGCGATCATCACATTGATGCCGGACTCAACCCCCAACCTGGTCGATATATTCAACGCCTGAGCCGATGTAGAGCCAGGTGTAGGTGTAGGTGTAGGTGTAGGTGTAGGCGTTGGTGTGGATGTAGGCGTGGGTGTGGATGTAGCTATAGGTGTAGCAGTGGCTGTCTGAGATGGAGTAGCCGTCGCCGTTGGTGTTGGCGCTGGGGTTGGCGTTGCTCCTGGTGTTGGAGTAATCACCGGCGTTGAGGTCGGGGTCGGCGTGGGACTGGAAGCAGGTTCAGTGAGCGTAAGTGTTGCTACAGCCGGGACGCCGATGGAACCATTCAAGGGATTGCTCAGATTAACCGTGAGTGACTTGCTTGGGCCGACGATTGGATTGTTGAGTAGGACGATGGTAATCGCCTTCGACGTGGTATCGGCGTCCGCCCAGGAGAGTGTGCCGCTCGTTGCCGTATAATCAATTCCAGCCAGCGCGGTTCCATCGGCCGTGGCAAAATCCACTCCCACGGGCCCGATGCTGCCACCCGTGCGCGTGACATTCAGCGTTGCGATACCACTATTCTTCGGCACGCTCACCGCGGTCGTCGCATGCTGCATTGTTCCGGGAGGATGACTTACTTTCCAGCTCTGCAGTAAGGTCGCGAGTGCTTGTGGTGGATTCGTAGGGCGTGGAACCGGGTTGGCTATTGTGCCGCTCTGATCCGAGGTGTTGATACCATGGCAATTCGCACAGGAACGAATCTCGCCCTTCCGAAAAGTAACCCAAAACCGTTCTTTGATCTGACTTGTCCTAGACCCATCGTTATCGAGTAGATGCCAGGTCATCGCCTTGCCGGCGGGGACGATTGCGGCAAACGAGCCGTCATCGCCTAGCCGGACCGACCCGGGCGGCGCGCCCGGTGCGACGACGTTTTCCGCTATGGTGTCGTGCAGCGGGGTGGCCACAACGCGCCGGCCCGTCGCGGGCGTCGCGCCGCCGAGCAGGTAGCCGCGGCGCAGGTCGCCCTGCAGGAATTGGATCCAGCCCAGGTTATAAAGGTTTCCATTATTGGGTGAAGGAGCGGTGGTCTGCGTATTGGACCAGGCAATTTTCAAATTGTATGGCTGCTGCCGGTCATGCAGATCGCGTTTGGTTACATTGCGGCTGATACTCAGCGCAGCGTTTTGCTGCATGAGATAGTTTTGAAACGTCGGAATGTCGACGCCATTCGCAGCGAAAACGCCAGCTTCGACTGGATCAACCACGGAAATCGCTGGAACCGGTGCGGTGCGCGCCACCACTTCCGCCGGATCGAGTTCCCACGCCGGCACATTTGTTAACGTGACTGGCTGCGGCTGCCCCGCGATAAAGTAGCTCGTAGTTATAGTCAGCCCGTTAGTCAGGTTAATGTCAGGTACATAGCTGCTGCCTTGTAGCCTAAGGGATTTCAGCCTCAGCGTGAAGGGCGTGGAGGGTTGCGAAACCGTGCCTCGATTCCAATCGGTCTGGTCGATGCCGATTGCGGTCGAGGCGACGAGCGCGCTGTCCGCGAGCGGGAGCGGTGTGCGATAAAGCGTCTCCGGCGTGGTGAGCGGAACAAAAGGTGTGGGTGGCTGCGTAATATTCATCCCCACGCGGACAACGGGGATAGCCTGAGGCTTGGCAGCTCCGGTAACACTTCCCGTGATGTAGGTGACCTGCATGGTATCAGGGTTCACACCTGGACCTGCGTTGGTCACCTTGATAATCTGACCTGCTCCGTGAGTGCCCAGGTCGGCCGCGTCGGAGCCATAGAAGACGCCGGGATGGAGTGGGTCTTCGCGGACCCAAAAAAGGTTGTTAAAGAAATTGTGAATGCCAAGTCCGCCATAGCCGGGGGCGACCCCTGCGCTTAGGTCCACCAGGTTGCTATCGGTTGTGAAGCTGCGCCTTAATCCGCCGGTTACTTCGTGCCGTCCCACATGGTTAAGAATCTCGCCGCCGGTGCCGTCGAGGTTAATCATCCAGGGCATGAAAATGTTGGTAGTTACCCCGTTGATGGTGTTGTTCCATTCCAAAGCCAGGGTCTTCTTGTCGGAATTGCGCGGTTCTGGGAAAAAGTCGAGGTGCGGGCCCTGTCCCCAGGGCAACCCGAGGGTGAAAGCGGCGGCGGCAGTTTCGTCCGCAAAATTGCCGGAGCCATTGCCGGTGGCGTGCCAGCCTCCAAAGACGTTGGGGTCCGGCTCACCGAAGGCAGGATCGCTGTCCCGCTCGTCGGTCATGGCTTCGATGTCGCGCGAGAGATGGTCCCAGTTGATAAAGATGAGCCGTCCGGCGCTATCCACGATCGGCGAGAAAGCGCCACTCGGAGAATGATGCAGAATCTGGAGCGTGCCGGTGGCCGCGTTCAGCTTCCACAATCCGCTTACAGTTGGCAGGCCGAGGTATTCCTCGCGCTGGGTCAGATGCGATTGTCCGTTGTAAGGGCGGTCGCTTGCGAAGATGAATTGCCCGTCCGGTGCGTAACAGGGCATGATGTTGTTGGAGGCTGGCTGGTTCGCGACCTTCGTCAGCACCGGCTTCACATTCGTGTTCAGCTGCACCTGCGTGGGAAGGGTGATTTCGTAGAGCTGCCACACGAAAGATGTAGTGTCGTTAGGCCCCGAGGGCGCACCGACCACCATGCTGAACACCGCCTTGCTCTTGTCCCAGTAAACGGTGGGATTCCGCGCTGCCACTGTGTTTCCCGCTGGTTGACCGCCTGGTATCGCGGTCCAATCTGCCACCGCGAGCAGGTCGATGACCTGGTGATTGAGAGCGGGGATTGCGTTGGCAGGGAAGCGTACCCAAAGGGAGCCGCCGCGCCCGGCGAAGGCCGTGTCCCCGAGATGATTTCCGAAGGGCGATACGCACGACATGTAATTGTTCGTGATCGTGCGCGTATTTACCTCCTCGGGCATCGGCACTTGAGTGACGAACAGGATCGGATTGGTGGGATCGGCTGCGAAGGCGGTTGAAATTGAAACGGTCAGGAGAGCCGAGAGGGCGAAGAACAGGCGTCGATTCATACGTCGGTGACAATTTTCAGTTGCGAAATGCCACCGCAGGAGAAATCGGTGTCGCTGTTTTACAGCAGACCACGCGCCACCCAGACTCGCGGGAGTTCCCTGGTTGGTCCGTTAGGAAGCGGCTTCGCCCCAGGCGCGAACAATCGGCAACGACCCGCTAACGCCGGGCGTAACCGTCCAACAACGCGTCGATGCTCTTGTCGGCCCGGGCGGGACGTCCGCTCGGCAGATGAAGGCGCACGCTGCCTTCGGGCAAGCCGAAGACTCTCTCGATTTCCCGTTGACCGGAGGCAACGGTCGCGTCACGCCGCAAATTAAACTTACGGCGAGCCGGGAACTGCTTCTTCGCGGTTTTCCGAGCCATGGTTAACCACACGCATCCTGCCGGAAAGTCCTAACGGTTGCAACCTGTCAATTTTTGCCTTCCATCACTCTCTGTCACCGGGGAAACATCAGGCTTGTTTTTCCAGAGCGATATTTGCCAGTCTGGCCGCATGAAGATTCAAGTCCCTGGATTGATCGCACTGATTTCGCTGGTGGCGCCGACCTTATTCGCTGCTCCGCCGCCGCCCGCAAAGACGATCGGAGTCAATCTCAACCTGCGCGACCTTGCCGTTAAGCCGGGCGACGATTTCGAGGAGCATGCGAATGGCGCCTGGCGCAAGAAAACCGAAATACCGCCTGATCGTTCGAACACGGGCGTGGACTTCGAGGTCTTCCAGAAAGCCGAGAAACGGAACGCCGATCTGGTCCGCGAAGCGGGCGCGGCCAAACCGGCGCCGGGCACACCGCAGCGGATGATCGCTGACTATTACGCTGCCTATATGGACACGGCCGGCATCGAGAAGCGAGGCCTCGCCCCGCTCAAGGAGCGGCTGGGCAAGATCGCCGGAATTAAGTCGACGGCCGATTTGGCCCGCGCGCTTGGCCAGGATCTTCGCGCCGACGTCGATCCGCTGAACGCCACCAATTTCTGGACGGAAAATCTGTTCGGTCTCTTTGTCACGCAAGCGCTGAGCGACCCATCGCACACTGTTCCCTACCTGTTGCAGGGCGGGCTCGGCATGCCCGACCGGGAGTATTACATCTCAGACAAACCGGAGATGGCAAAACACCGTGCCGCTTATCAGGCCTATGTCGGCGACCTGCTGAAACTTGCCGGTGTGAGCGAGCCCGCCGCCCGCGCGGAACGAATCATGGCTCTTGAAACGAAGATCGCCACCGCGCACCTCGACCGGACGACGAGCGAAGATGTCCACAAGGCGAACAATCCGTGGAGCGTCGCCCAACTTTCATCGGATGCGCCTGGGCTCGACTGGAACACCTTTCTGAGCGCCGCCGGACTCGACCAGCAGAAGACCTTCATCATCTGGCAGCCGGGCGCGATCAAAGGTCTGTCCGCGCTGGTCGCCAGCGAACCAGTCGAGACCTGGAAGGACTGGATGACCTTTCACACGCTCAACCAGAGCGCCTCGTCCCTCCCGAAGGCCTATGACGACCTGCGCTTTGGCTTTTACGGCAAGACGCTGCAGGGGACGCCGAAGCAGCGTGACCGTTGGAAGCGCGCGATCTCCAATGTCAACGCAGAACTGGGCGATGCGGTCGGCAAGATCTATGTCACCAAGTATTTCCCCTCCTCTTCCAAGACGGAGTTACAGGAGATGGTGAAAAACCTCCTCGCCGCTTTCGACCGGCGGGTGGATGCGCTCGAGTGGATGGCGCCGGCGACCAAAGTGCAGGCCAAGGCGAAGATCCAGACCCTTCGGGTGGGCGTCGGTTACCCGGAAACCTGGCGTGACTACAAAGGCCTCGTTATTCGCCCAGACGATCCCGTCGGGAACGCGTGGCGCGCCAGCGAATGGGAATATCGGTACCAGCTCGGCAAGTTCGGGAGGGCAATCGACCACGACGAATGGTGGATGACTCCGCAGACGGTGAATGCGGTCAACCTGCCGCTCCAGAATGCGCTCAACTTCCCGGCCGCGATCCTTGAGCCGCCCTATTTCGATCCGAAGGCGGACGCCGCTGCAAACTATGGCGCAATCGGCGCAACCATCGGCCACGAGATAAGCCACAGCTTTGACAATACTGGCGCCGAATTCAACGCGTTGGGCAAGCTGGAGAATTGGTGGACCCCCGCGGATCAGACCCATTTCCAGGAAGCGAGCAAGAAGCTCGTCGACCAGTACAGTGCCTATGAAGTCTTACCGGGCGTGAAGGTCAACGGCGAGCTGACGCTCGGCGAGAATATTGCGGACGTTGCCGGCCTCGCCGCGGCGTTCGACGCCTACAAGATTTCGCTTCACGGTACGCCGCTGCCCGTGGTCGACGGGCTCACGGGCGATCAACGTTTCTTTCTGGCTTTCGCGCAGAGCTGGCGGCACAAGACCCGCGAAGCCGCGCTTCGCCAGCAGATCGTCGTGGACGGTCACGCTCCCGCGCGGGAGCGTGCCCAGACGGTCCGCAATCTCGATCCCTGGTACGAGGCGTATGGGGCCAAGCCGGGCGAGAAGCTCTACCTCGCCCCGGGAGATCGCGTCCGCATTTGGTGAGAGCCCGGAAGCTGCAAAGGCACCAACCTCGGCGGGCGCCTGGCCGGCATTGACTGCTCGAGTCTCGCCATAAAGCCAGACTGCAAGTTGGGACGTTTATCGAAGGCGCAGAGCTTCCAGCACCGGCCAATCGATCCGGCCCGTAACCGGCAACCCGTGATTCTGCTGGTACTGTCTCAAAGCACTTCGCGTCGCCGGGCCCATGCTACCATCAATCGCTCCATGGTAGTACCCTCTCCTGGCCAATACGGCCTGAACCTGGCTCACGCTCGAATTTGGATTGCCATTGTCATATTCGGGTTGCGCATACTCGGCCGGGACATAGCCATCGTCGTAGTAGCCATCGTCATAGGAAAACGCTCCGTAAGGGTAGTAGCCATATCCGAAACCCCAGAACCAGGGATCAATGATCACCCAGGCGTTGTTGTGCCAATGGCACCGATGCCCATGCCAAAAGTGGTCGTGTGTCCGGTTCCAACCCTGACTGGACCGCGCCAGGACGCGCCCCTGATTATCGAAGCCTTGAGTGCGAAGCGTGGCCCTGCGATTGGCTGAGAGCCGCGGATTCGAGGCAGGGTAGGCCCTGGGATTAAGGGCAGCCGTGCGGTTAACTGCATACCGCGGACCAGAACGCGAATAGACACGATTACGATACGCCCCTTGCGAATAGGAACGAGGGGATGGGTGGTAATAGCGCGCACCGCCCGCCGAGTAGCTCCGCGGACCGCCGTAATAATGCCCGGTTGACCCTGAAAAGTGGTGAGTGGGAGAGAAATGTCCGCTTGCTTGGGAACGACCCTGGGCTGGCTGCAGCAAAGCGATACTCGCCGTCATGACCGCACCGAATATGCCAATGGTTTTCACGATTAAGTTTACGGCTGAATGCCGCCTCCAGCAAATAGGACGGTTGTCCTCGCGCGCCTTGCAGGATTCCGAAGCCGCGTGCCCTCCTCCACGAAAAGACCGGCTTTGCATCGGCCAAGGCGAAAATGGCAGAATTCCCGCATGTCTGAACGGCCGAGCTGTTCCTCGTCTTTCCCGGCGCTTACGCCGCTTTTTGGCTCACCAATTTCCAGCAACACCGGCAGGAAGCGCGCCGGGGCGATCAGATGCTCGAGCCCTTGAGCAGAAAACTCGGGAGACGCTCGCGAATTACGCGGAGCGGGTTGCGGTTGAGTTCCGCCGGGCCCTTGCGGCGGGCGCGGAGACTGAGCTGTTCCCGCAACAGGAGGCGGAGCGGAGGCGGCGCTAGTAAAAGATCCTGATTCTCTGCCTTCGGCCCCTTACTCGCGAGGATACTGCGGGTCCCCTTTCGTCATTTTCGTGACCGGCGGGCGCAGATGTTTCCGCCGCCGGTACGGACGCTGCTGCTTTTTGCAGGAATTATGGAAGCACCGCTGAAGATTCTGGCCGTCGACAACGAACCATCGATCACACTTTCCATGAGGTTTGTCTTTGCCGGACCGCGCTATGAATTGACCTGCGTTGGAGACGGCAAGGCGGCTCTGGTCAGGCTCGATGCCAATTCGAATCTCTACGATGCAATCATTGTCGACCAAAAAATGCCGAACCTCTCCGGCCTGGAGTTGGTCCGTGCGATCAGAGCCCGCGGCATCAACGGCAAGATTATTGTCGTCTCGGCGTATCTGACCACGGAAATTCGCGAAGCCTTCGCCCAAATGGACGTAGACATGATGTTTTCCAAGCCCTTTAACGTCGAAGCTCTGCGCGCCGCCGTCGATCGCGTCGCCGTCTAACCGGCGACATGTCGTGGCGCTCGCCGCGGCGAGAGCCCGGTTCGCGTGGCAATCACAGAGGGGCTCCTCTCTGGCAGCGCGCAGTTCTCCGGCCACCGGCGGCGATACAAGCCAATCGTTCGACGATGGCGCAGGATGCGGGCTTGAGGCGTCGAAGCGAATTTCGCATATTCGCGCCATGACCATCCGTCTCTTCGCCCTTCTTCTCACCGCGGGTCTGTCCAACTCCAGTATGTTAGCACAGCCGTCGCCCGGACCGTCGACGTCCAATGCACGGTCACATAGTGCGAATGCACCGATGGAGTTCGATACGTTTATCCTCGTCCTGTTGGTGCGGCCGCCGAACGCGCCGGACATCGCCAAACCGGAGCTCGATCAGTTACAGGAACAACACCTGGCGAACATCCGGCGTTTGCACGACGAAGGTAAATTGCTGAAAGCAGGACCTACCGAGGATCAATCCGGGCGCAACGTGCGCGGTATTTTCATCCTCACGACCGACTCTGTGGACAAGGCACGGGAATGGGTGGGAAGCGACCCGCTCATCAAGCGCGGCCGGCTCGTCGCCGAATACCTGAAGTGGTACGTCGAGAAGGGAAGCCTGAAATAACGGCGCCGTTCTCGTCAGGATCAGTAATCCAGAACTGCTTAAGGCATCGCGCGGATCACGCCGTTGGTCTGATCACTGATTACTGGCCAATTAACGGAGTCGAGAAGTTATTTGCCCTTCTTCTTGCTGCTCTTCTTCGCGAGCGCGAGGCGCTCGGTCTTTTTCCGGCGGGCTGCGCGTTTCCTGACGTTGTCTCTACCTTGGCTGTTTCCCATAAGGCCGCACCCTCGCCCACCTGTCACGCTGTAGCAATGCGAAGGAGGATTCACGGCCGGTTCCAAGCTGTTTCGCCCGGTTGACGCTTAGTGCCTTACTCGGTCTCGGTCTTGAATTTTATCGTTGATTTCAGGGTCCTGGCCTTGCCGGATCCTTCAAATCCAAGCGCCACCCCTCAGTGGAAATCTGCGTAATACGCAATGGCAAGCGAAACCAGCCCGACGACGAGCGACGCGCGGCCATCCAGCACCATGTTCTCGTCAATCTCCAACGCCGAATGGGTCGGGTTTTGCGGATCGTAGTGGACATCGAGTTCCGTGCCCGCGTAACGCGCGGCCGGTTTCATGGACACGGTCGCCATGAAATCGCAGAGGCCGCCGAAACTCAATCTTTTGAGAGTGCCGCGGCGTCCCACGGTGCCGTTGTTTCCCGTTTCCGTTCGGAACCAGGACTCATGGATTCCGGCCAGCGCTTTGCGCTCAGAGGTAGGCAAACTCATCGCCGACGCAGATGCGAAGATGCCCCGGGCGTTGATTAGGTTTGCCAAAAAGAACTCCGGGCTGGGCGGCGCTTGACCAGGAGCGGAGGCGGTTCACACTATTAAAATGAGGTCGCTTCGAAATATTCTTGGTGCGTCAACGATATTGCTGGCAACGGCCAGCCTCGCGTGGGCGGGCGATAGCGCGAGCGGTACGGTCAATTTCAAAACCGGCAAGAGCGCAGTGAAATATGGATGCCTGGTGCGCGGGCCGGATGAGATGGATCCGAGCAAAATCATCCTGCGGATTTACCTCTCGAGTGTCGACATCGGCGCGAAGGTCAAGGCGTGCAAGACGATGTCCTGCGCCGACAACACGCTGGAGGATGGCGTAATGGTCGATTTCAGCGATGCTCGCCATCTCGGATACGCAGTCAGGTTGAATGGCGAACGCCTCCAATATTCTGGTGGCACCGATGGGGAAGCCTTTAAGCTCGCTACCAGCGAGCCCGACCATCTTGCCGGCAAGTTGCATATCGACGCCTTCCCTCGAAGCTTGGGTGTCGTCTCCGCGTACCGCGCCATCCGATAGTGAAGCTAGTGCCGAAGCGGACTTCGGGGCTACATCAGGAGCTTACCGTCGTCGCTACGGCGAGCACAATGGAAGAGGCGAGAGAACTCGAGATGCTGCTCAAGGACAACGATATTGTGGCATTGGTAAAGCAGCAGAAGGATGAATTTGGAGACGGGAAACACTACGCGATTATGGCGTCGGAAGAAGTGGCGGACGAGGCCCACGTGATAATCGAATCCCAGGACACATACGACGACTTCTATGATTTTGCGGACGACGACGAAAACGAAGAGGATACCGAGGGTGATATTTTCGAAGAGGGGTCATAATTAGCCACAGAGGGCGCAGTTTTTTAGCCACAGAGAACACAGAGGGCACAGAGAAAAAATGCTCTTTGGTTTTAAAAGATGAGGAAGAACATAATGGAAACAAAAGAACAACAGGCCGTGGAACGCAGAAACACAGACGAACGCAGAGGCGGAGAAGAGCGCAGGCATAGCGTAGTTGACAGGCGATTAGGGCTTGACCGTCGGCGCGGACCGGGCAGACGCCGCGGCGACGACCGAAGGACAGCCGAAGAAGGACAGATGTCCGATGAGCAGTTCGAGTTCCTGATGGCCATCAATGAATACAAGAAGGCAAACTCACGCCCCTTCCCCACCTGGACAGAGGTGCTCGAAATCATAAAGGCGATTGGCTATCGCAAGGTGGCG